>Ga0193717_1000510_pt1 | contig 25934 bp, 24 predicted proteins | sample U2c2metaG_FD_145900 | JGI IMG/M metagenome (GOLD analysis project Ga0193717, IMG submission 145900) | Soil microbial communities from a riparian zone of the East river system, Colorado, United States - U2c2 | ecosystem: Environmental > Terrestrial > Soil > Riparian zone | place: USA: East River...
CTGGAGTGTGTCCGCGACCGGCAAATGGTTCCGGGCGGTGCAGTACGGCGTCCGCAAGGACACCGGTCGCATCGACCTCGACGAGGTGCGTGACCTGGCGCTCGCCGAGCGGCCGAAGCTGATCTTCTGCGGTGGCACGGCCATCCCGCGCACGATCGACTTCCCGGCGTTCGCGGAGATCGCCAAGGAGGCCGGCGCGGTGCTGGTCGCCGACATCGCGCACATCGCCGGGCTGGTCGCCGGCGGCGCGCACCCGTCGCCAGTCGGGCACGCGCAGATCATCTCGACGACGACGCACAAGACACTGCGCGGGCCGCGTGGCGCGATGCTGATGTCCGACGCGGAGTACGCGAAGGCGCTGGACAAGGCCGTGTTCCCCGGTCTGCAGGGCGGCCCGCACAACCACACGACCGCGGGCATCGCGGTGTCGCTGGCGGAGGCGGCGCGGCCGTCGTTCCGCGACTACGCGGCCGCGGTGGTGTCGAACGCGAAGGCGCTGGCCGAGGCGTTGGTCGGGCGAGGGTTCGACCTGGTGTCGGGTGGCACGGACAACCACCTGATCCTGATCGACCTGACGAGCAAGGGCATCGCCGGCAAGCCGGCGGCGAAGGCGCTCGACCGTGCCGGCATCGAGCTGAACTACAACACCGTGCCGTTCGACCCGCGCAAGCCGTTCGACCCGTCGGGCGTGCGGCTCGGTACCGCGGCGATCACGACGCGCGGGCTGGGTGTCGAGCAGATGCCGCAGGTCGCGGAGTGGATCGACCGCACGGTGACCGCCGCGAACGACGCTGACGAGGCCGCCATCCCGGCGATCGCCGCGGAGGTGCGGGAGCTGCTGTCCAGCTACCCGATGCCGGGCTGGGCATAGCCGCTGAGCTGCGGTTCCACCAACGATCCACAACCCACCGAGTTATCCACAGGCAAGATCCACATCCTGGGACTGTCGTACCCAGCCGGTAAACTGGGCACTGGGCCGCCCCCGGGATCGGGTGGGGGTTGGCATCGCGCGCGAGGGGCTTCGGGAAAGTCTGCGTTGTCTGTCCCCGAAAGGCGCGTTGGGGACCGACGCGAACGTTCCTGACCAGCGGAAACCGCCTTCGCAGGCGGGGCGAGTGGTGGTGGACGGGATGCCGGCTACCGTACGAAGCTGGGCGGGCTCGGCCAGCTCTCGTTGTACGAGCGGTCCAGCGCGGTCACCACGTAGCTGTACCGCGTCCCGGCCGCCGCGCTCGCGTCCGTGAACGTCTGGATCGGGCCCTTGCCGGCGCGCACCGTGCCTACCAGGTGCCGCGCGTCCGCCAGCTCGCAGCGGCCAACGAGACGGTTGCCGTCCACGCGGTACACCGCGTACGACGTCGCGTGGCCGGACACCCAGCGCAGCCGCACGCCGGACGGCCCGCGCGCCGCGTCGAGGATCACCGGTAGGCCGGGGCCGCGCGCGACCAGCCGACCGGCGGTCGGTGGCACGGCCGGCTGCTGGTAGTGGTCGTCGTGCACGATTGTCATGTGGGACAGGCGGTTCGCGCGTACCTGGGCCGCCGAGAAGTAGATGTCGCCGCGCACCTCGGGGTAGTCCCGGTTGAACGTCAGCTGCTTGCTCATCTCGGTCGGGTCCTGCCACGGCGGGCCCTGGGCCGGCGCCGCGACCTTGTGGTTCGCGTGCCCGATGTAGAGGTTCACGTCAGTGCCGGCCACGATGTCGGACCACCACGGAACCAGCTTCGCGTAGTCGGCGATCGCGAACCCGATGTTCCAGTACACCTGCGGGGTGATGTAGTCGAGCCACTCCTCGCGCACCCACTTCACGGTGTCCGCGTACAGGTCGTCGTAGGTCTGCACGCCACCCTGCGTCGGCGAGCCCGTCGGGTCCGTCGACGAGTTGCGCCAGATCGCGAACGGACTGATGCCGAACTGCACCCACGGCTTCACCGAGCGGATCGACGACGACAGCTCGGAGATCAACAAGTCGATGTTCTTGCGGCGCCAGTCGGCGAGTGACAGCCCGCCGCCGTACTCGGCGTACGTCGCGGCGTCGTCGAAGACCTGGCCCGCGACGGGATACGGGTAGAAGTAGTCGTCGAAGTGCACGGCGTCGATGTCGTACCGCTCGACCGCGTCCATGATCGCGTCGATCGTGAACTTTCGTACCTCGGGAATCCCCGGGTTGTAGTACAGCTTCCCGCCGTAGGGCAGGACCCAGTCCGGGTGCACGCGGGCCGGATGTGTCGGCACGAGCGCGTTGACGTCCGTGCCCATCGACACCCGGTACGGGTTGAACCAGCCGTGGAACTCCAGGTTTCGCTTGTGCGCCTCGGCCACGGCGAACGCGAGCGGGTCGTAGCCGGGGTCCTGACCCTGCGTGCCGGTCAGCCAGTGCGACCACGGCTCGAGTGGCGACGGCCAGAACGCGTCGGCCGTCGGCCGGACCTGCACGACCACGGCGTTGAGGCCCAGCTCGACCGCCTCGTCGTACCAGCGGACCAGTTCGGCCTTCTGCGTTTCGGCCGGCAGGCCCTGCTTGGACGGCCAGTCGATGTTCGCGACGCTCGCGATCCACTCGGCGCGCAACTGCTGCTTCGGCGTCGCCGGATCGGGCGCGCACTGGGCGGTCGGCGCGGGAGCGGCCGCGGCGGGCACGACCGGAGTGAGCGCGATGGCGGCGGAGGCCGCGACCAGCGCGATGCCGAGGAGTCGTCGCATTCGTGCAGTCTGTCGCCTGCGCCACACCTGTGCCAACCGTGAGAAGGTAACGAGTCGTACTCAATGCCTGCCGGTTGTTCACGGCGACAATCGTCCCGCATGTCCGGTTGTGGAGATTTGTGCAGGTCAGCGGCGTAGTGTGGGATCGGCGTCACAGGGTAATTCGCTTGCCGAACGATCTACCATGGGTGCATGCTTGTATCGACCAACTAATTGGATGATGCAAGCAACAGGGGAGAGCCGTCGTGGCCGCACCGGGGACCGACGTGCAGGCAGCAGTCGAGCTGACTCAGTGGGAGATCGCCGCGGGTCGTCGGCTCGCCGGCGCCATCTTCGGACTCGGCAAGCAGCAGGCCACGCTCGGCTACCGGATGAGCAAGGCCGGCGTCGACCGCTCGACGATCATGCTCATCAAGACCCTGGTGGTACTGGGGCCAAGCAGGTCGAGCGCGCTGGCGGCGGCGGTTCACTCCGACCCGTCGACGGTCAGCAGGCAGATCGCCGCGCTGGTGCGGGACGGTCTGGTTGAACGGCGGGCCGACCCCGTGGACGGCAGGGCCAGCGTGCTGGTGCCCACCGAAGCCGGGATCGAGGTCCTTGAGGAGCAGCGCAGGCGGCTAGGCCTTGCGCTCGCTCGAGTAGTACAGCAGTGGGCTCCGGAGGACGTGGACAAGTTCCTCGATCTGCTCGATCGGTTCGTCGCCGATCACGAGCGCCATCTGCCAACAATGATCAACGAATGCGCGACCGCGCGTTCCGAAGGGGAGAACTGATGTCCGAGTCAACCTCGCGCATCGAGCCCGAGGTGAAGCAACCGTCTTCGGGGGGCGGGGGCGCACTGACGCACCGTCAGATCATGACGGTGCTCGCCGGGCTGATGCTCGGCATGTTGCTGGCCGCACTCGACATGACGATCATGGCCTCGGCCACGAAGACCATCGCCGACCAGCTGCACGGCCAGACCATCCAGGCCTGGGTCACCACCGCCTACCTGATCACGTCGACCATCGCGACGCCGCTGTACGGCAAGCTGTCCGACATTCTGGGCCGCAAGCCCATGTACCTGACGGCGATCACGCTGTTCCTGACCGGTTCCGTGCTGTCCGGCATCGCCAACTCGATGTACGAGCTCGCCGCGTTCCGCGCGGTTCAGGGCCTCGGCGCCGGCGGCCTGATGTCGCTGGCACTCGCGATCATCGCCGACATGGTGTCGCCACGGGAACGTAGCCGCTACCAGGGCTACTTCATGGCCATCTGGGGTGTTTCCAGCGTCGCCGGCCCGGTCGTCGGCGGCTTCTTCGCCGGGGCGGGCACCTTCGCCGGCATCGACGGCTGGCGTTGGGTGTTCCTGGTGAACGTGCCGATCGGCATCATCGCGCTGATCGTCGTCGCCAAGTTCCTGAACGTGCCGCACATCAAGGTCAACCACCGCGTCGACTACTGGGGCGCCGCCGCACTCGCCGTCGCGCTCGTGCCGTTGCTGATCGTGGCCGAGCAGGGCCGCGAATGGGGCTGGGACTCCGGCAAGGCGTTCGCGATGTACGGCATCGGGGTCGTCGGGCTCATCGCGTTCGTGTTCGTGGAGCGGTTGATGGGGGACGAGGCGCTGCTGCCGCTGCGGCTGTTCCGCAGGCCGGTGTTCTCACTGTCCAACATCATCAACTTCGTGATGGGTATCGGCATGTTCGGCATGATGATGTCGCTGCCGCTCTACCTGCAGATCGTGAAGGGCGCGACGCCGACCGAGTCCGGGTTGCAGAGCCTGCCGATGACCGCCGGCATTCTGGTGGCGTCCATGGGCAGTGGCATCCTGATCTCGAAGACCGGGCGCTACAAGAGGTTCCCGATCGCCGGTCTCGCGATCGTGTCGATCTCGATGTTCCTGTTCGCGCAGATCGGCGTCGACACCTCGCTGTGGCAGATCATGCTGATCATGGCGCTCGCGGGGACGGGGCTGGGGCTGTGCATGCAGACCCTGGTCCTGGCCATCCAGAACGACGTGCCGGCCAAGGACATGGGCGTTGCGACCTCGTCGGCGACCTTCTTCCGGTCGATCGGCGGCACGGTCGGCACCGCGGTGTTCCTGTCCATCCTGTTCAGCGTGACCCTCAGCAACCTGCCGGTCTTCCCAGGCGGGGGTGGCAGGTCGATCGACCTGAACGACACGTCGTTCCTGGCGAAGCTGTCGCCCGAGCAGGCACGGCCGATCCTGGACGCGTTCGTGGCCGGCATCGACACGGTGTTCTTCGTTGGCGGGATCGTGGTCGCCATCGGGTTCGTGCTGATGTGGTTCCTCAAGGAGGTGCCGCTGTCCGACAAGTCGGGTATCCAGCGCGCCGCCGAGGACGAGGAGGCGGCCGCGGCCGCGCCGGCGGTCATGCACTGATCCGGGGGAGGTAAGGGCCCCGCACGCCACGGCGTGCGGGGCCCCGCCCTATCCGCGTGTCCAACACCCAGACCCCGCGTGTCCAACACTCACGACAGGTGAGTTGAACGTTCGCGACGGGTGAGTTGAACGTTCGCGAACCGACAACTCACCGGTCCTGAACAGGAGACTCGCGGGTTCTGAACGGGGGACTCGCGGGTGTGTGCGCGAGTCGCCGTTTCAGAACCCGCGAGTCGCGGTTTCGGGACCGGTGAGTTGTCGGTTCGGGTCAGTGCAGTTCGAGGCCGGACTCCTTGAGCCGCGCGTAGGAACGCACGATCTCTCGCTCGGCCTCGTCCCGGCCGACCCACGAGGCGCCCTCGACGCTCTTGCCTGGCTCGAGGTCCTTGTAGACCTCGAAGAAGTGCTGGATCTCCAGGCGGTGGTACTCGGCGAGGTGGTGGATGTCGCGCAGGTGCTCGGTGCGCGGGTCCGCGGCGGGGACGCACAGAACCTTGTCGTCGCCGCCCTTCTCGTCGGTCATCCGGAACATGCCGATGGCGCGCGACTTGATCAGGCAGCCGGGGAACGTCGGCTCCTGGACCAGCACCAACGCGTCCAGCGGGTCGCCGTCCTCGCCGAGGGTGTTCTCGACGTAGCCGTAGTCCGCCGGGTACTGCGTGGCCGTGAACAACGTGCGGTCCAGCCGGATGCGACCACTGGTGTGGTCCATCTCGTACTTGTTGCGCACTCCCTTGGGGATTTCGATCGTGACGTCGAACTCCACGGTTTCCTCGCTCGGATCGGCTCGTGTCTTGGTGCCATCTAGTGTGGACCACTGCTGGTTACCTTTTGGGAGGGCATGTGCCGCAGTCCGGCGATGGCGACCTATGGCCGACCGACGACGGTGACACGTCGTCGAAGTCCGCCGAGGGCGACTCGACCCATCAGATGCCGGTGCCGCCGCGGCGTCCTGACCAGCAAGAACAGCGTCAGGGGGCGAAGCCGTCCGCCGGCGGCTGGTTCGACGGCGGGAAGCCGGCCGCGGCCGCCGAGGAGCAGCCGGCGGCGACCGCTGAGCGTGACGAACCGCACGCCGATCGAGCGAGCTCCGAGCCGCTCCGGGCCGAGGAGCCGCGGACGGGGCGGGCCGAGGGCAAGCAGAAGACGGATGAGCCCCGGCTGGACGAGCAGTCGCCGGACCAGTGGTGGCAGCCGCAACAGCGGCCCGACCAGCAGAAGGCCTCCGACCAGGCGAGACAGTTCGACCCGCGACCGCAGACCGGACAGCGGAGCGAGCAGGCGGACCAGCCAACACAGGCCGACCAGCAGTGGCATGCCGAGCAGCGACGGCGCGCCGAGCAGCAGCGCCAGTCCGACCAGCGCCAGTCCGAGCAGCAACAGTCGGCCGAGCAGCGCCAGTCCGACCAGCAACAGCCGGCCAATCAGCGCCAGGCCGAGCAGCAACAGCCGGCCAATCAGCGCCAGTCCGAGCAGCGCCAGTCGGAGCAGCAGCGCCAGCCTGAGCAATGGCAATCCGACCAGCGCCAGCCTGACCAGCGGCAGCGGCCGGAGCAGCAGCGCACCCAGCCCGTCAACTGGCCGGTGGCCGACCTCGAGCGGCAGGCGCACAGCCAGGAGGCCACCCGTCAACTGAAGGTCCCCCCGCCGGAAGCCGCGGCGACCGGCTTCTTCTCCCGGCCGCTGCCGCCCGAGCAACGCCGCGACGCCGAGGCGACCGCCTACTTCGGCGCCCCGCCACGCCAGGACGCCCTGCCACGCCAGGACGCCCCGCCCCGCCAGGACGACCTCCGCCAGGAGAACCGCCACGACGACAGCCCACCGCGCGCGGAGCCGCGGCTGTTCTCCGGCCAGCCCCGCCAGGAGTGGCCGCCGCCGGAGCCGCCGCGCGCCGCGCCGGTCCGGGTCGGGCCGCCGCAGGACGAGCCGGAACCCGAGGCCGAGCCACGCAAACGCAGGCGCCCGCTGTTGATCGCGGCCATCGCGATCGTGGCCGTCGTCGGGATCGCCGCCGGAGTGATCTTCGGCGTGCCCGGCGTCGCCGCCAAACTGGGTCTGAAGAGCGACGAACCCGCGGTGGTGATCGACCCGCCTGCCGCGCCCGTCGCCTTCACGCCCAAGCTGGTCGGCCCGAACGCAGGCGCCCCGACCCCGACCGCACAGGGCGTCGAGGCCGCACTGGCCGGTCCGATCGCCGACCCCGCCCTCGGCACGGTGACCGGCGTCGTCATCGACCCGGCGACCGGCCAGCCGCTGTGGGAGAAGGGCGGCGACACGGCGATCGTCCCTGCGTCGACCGGCAAGCTGCTCACCGCGGCCGCCGTGCTGCTCACCCTCGACCACACCCAGCAGCTCAGCACCAAGGTCGTGCAGGGCGAGGAGCCCGGCTCGGTGGTGATCGTCGGCGGCGGCGACCCGAGCCTGTCGTCCCTCAAGCCCGGCCTCCAGTCCATGTACCCGGGCGCCGCCCACCTGACCGAGCTCGTCGACCAGGTCAAGGCCAGCGGCGTCCCCGTACAGACGGTGTACATCGACCAGAGTCGCTACACCGGCCCGGACCTCGAGCCGAGCTGGATACCCGCGGACGTCACCAACGGGTACATCACGCCGATCGTGCCGGCCATGCTCGACGGCGGCCGCGCCGACGCGACCGTGAACTACTCGCCCCGCACTGGCAACCCGGGCGGCGACCTTGTCGACGAGTTCGCCACGCGGATCGGCGCCACCGCGCCGCCCTCGGCCGAGAAGAAGGCGCCGGCGGGCGCGAAGGTGCTCGGCGAGGTCAAGTCCGCGCCGATGGCCCAGCTCGTGGACAACATGCTGGACCACTCCGACAACGTGCTCGGCGAGACGCTCGCCCACGAGGTCGCGATCAAGGCAGGCCAGGAGCCGTCGTTCGAGGGCGGCAGCAAGGCGACACTGGATGTGTTGCGGCAGAACAAGTTCACTGTCGACGGCGTGTCCTGGGTGGACGGCAGCGGGCTGTCCGACGCGAACAAGGTGCCGGCCAAGCTGCTCGCCGAGATCCTCGCCGTCGCGGCCGGCCCGGACGGCAAGGACCCGCGCACGGCCAAGCTACGGCCGCTGCTCGGCGGACTGCCGGTGGCCGGCGGCAGCGGCACGCTGGAGGACCGCTACAAGGGCGGCACGAGCGACGCCCGCGGTTGGCTGCGGGCCAAGACCGGCTCGCTGACCGGCGTGAACTCACTCGCGGGCATCGTCCTCGACAAGGACAACCGGCCGCTGGTGTTCGCGTTCCTCACGAGCGGCACCACCCTGACCACCGCCCGCCCGGCGCTTGACGCCGTCTCGGCGGCGCTGCGCGGATGTGGCTGTCAGTAGTGGCGCCTTGACACCGAAGTTTCACGCGACGTCAGGTAGCGTCGAGGTATGGGCGCGGCGGTCAGTGACCAGGAGACGGGCAATCGGACTCCCGTGGATTGGGGCATCGCCGTCGCCACCGCGCAGCGGCTGATCAAGCCCGGTCCCGTGGTGCCGATGGAAGAGGCGGAGCGCGCGGTCGAACAGTTGCGTGCGGCCACCGGTGTCGCCGAGTCGCACGTGCGTGAGCTGACCGGGCTCGGCATCGACCTCCCGCTGCACCCCGGTGAGGTCGTCGATCGCCGCCGCTGGGTCGAGGCCGCGGCGGAAGGCCTCGCCGCGCTGACCGACGGCGCGCTGCCGGCCGGCTCGAACCGCGCGATGGGTGGCGTGCTCGCGGGCAGTGCGGGCGTCCAGGCCGGCATGGTGCTCGCGTTCCTCGGCGCTCGCGTGCTCGGTCAGTACGACCCGTTCGGCGGCGAGGGCGACAGCGGCCGGCTGCTGCTGGTCGTGCCGAACATCATGGCCGCGCAGCGGGCGCTGGATGTGCCGGCCGAGGACTTCCAGATGTGGGTGTGCCTGCACGAGTGCACGCACCGGCTGCAGTTCACGGCCGTGCCGTGGCTGCGCGACTACTTCGCCGGCGAGGTCTCGAGCTTCCTTTCCGGCCTCGACGAGACGGCCACCGGCGCGTTCAGCAAACTGCCCGAGGTCGTCAAGGGCATGCGCCGCAGGACCGACGACAACGACCCCGGCAGCTCCGGCCCGATCGGGCTGGTCGAGCTGCTGCAGTCGCCGAAGCAGCGTGCGGTGTTCGACCGGCTGATCGCGTTGTCCACGCTGCTCGAAGGGCATGCGGACCACGTGATGGACGCCGTCGGGCCGACGGTGGTGCCGACGGTCGCGACGATTCGCGCGCGGTTCACCGCCCGGCGCCGTGGTGGTGGCATGCTCGACCGGATCCTGCGCACGGTGCTCGGCGTCGACGCCAAGGTCAAGCAGTACGCGGCGGGCGCCGCGTTCACCCGGTACGTCGTCGACGAGGTCGGCATGACCGGCTTCAACCGGGTGTGGGAGTCGCCGGAGACCGTGCCGCTGCGCACGGAGATCGGTGACCCGGCGGCCTGGGTGCGGCGCGTCCACGGCCGGTGACGGACTTCCGGCCGGTCGCGCGCACGCGGCAGGCGGTGCGGCAGTTGATCGACAAGGCCGGCTCGCTTTCCGAGGTCGCCGTGGCCGTCTCCGGCGGCGCGGACTCACTCGCGCTCGCGGCGGCCACCGCGCACGTCGCGGTCCGGCGCGAGCTGACGCCGCACGGGCTGGTCGTCGACCATCAGCTGCAGGCGGGATCGGCGGACATCGCGGCGCAGACGGCGAAGCAGTTGCGCGGCCTCGGCATCGACGACGTGCGGGTGTTGACCGTCGCCGTCACCGGCGGGGGCGGCCCGGAAGCGGCGGCCCGTTCGGCCCGTTACGCGGCGCTGCGCGGCACCGGTTTTCCCTTGGTGCTGCTCGGTCACACCCTGTCCGACCAGGCGGAGACCGTGCTGTTGGGGCTGGGTCGCGGCTCGGGGCCGCGGTCGATCGCCGGCATGCGCGACCTGGACCCGCCGTGGGGCCGCCCGTTTCTGTCGGTGCCCCGTGCTACCACTGTCGCAGCATGTGAAGCGCTGGGTCTGACCGTGTGGGAGGACCCCCACAACGTCGATCCGTCGTACACCAGGGTGCGACTGCGGAGGGAGGTGTTGCCGCTGCTGGAGGACGTGCTCCAGGGCGGGGTGGCGCCTGCGCTCGCACGGACGGCGGCCCAGCTCCGCGACGACGCTGAGGCGTTGGACACACTGGCTTCTCGACTGCTCGGGGTCGCGCTCGTCGAGGGGGACCTCGACGTGGCCGCGATGGTCGCGGAACCGCCCGCGCTGCGCCGCAGGGTGCTGCGCGTGTGGCTCCTCGGAACCGGCGTGACCGAATTGACCGATGCGCACCTGCGTGCCGTGGACGCGCTGATCGGTGAGTGGCGCGGACAGGGCGGCGTGTGGCTGCCCGGCGGCTTGGAGGTGGGCCGGGCCCGTGGCAGGCTGCGGGTGACCGCGTGGGAGCCAGGAGAGGGGACCGGGTGTACGGCGACGACATCGCCTCCGTGCTGATCAGTGAGCAGCAGATTCACGAGAAGATCAAAGAGCTCGCGAAGCAGGTGTCCGACGACTATCCGGAGCGCGGCGACCGTGCCGACCTGGTGCTCGTCGGGGTGCTGAAGGGCGCGGTCATGTTCATGACCGACCTGGCGCGGGCGCTGACGGTGCCGGTGCAGATGGAGTTCATGGCGGTGAGCTCCTACGGTTCTGCGACGTCGTCCTCTGGCGTCGTGCGGATCCTCAAGGACCTCGACCGCGACATCGCCGGCCGGCACGTCCTGATCGTCGAGGACATCATCGACTCCGGCCTCACGTTGTCGTGGCTGCTGAAGAACCTGGCGTCGCGCAACCCGGCGTCGCTCGAGGTGTGCACGCTGCTGCGCAAGCCGGACGCCGTGAAGGTCGAGGTGCCCGTGCGGTACGTCGGCTTCGAGATCCCGAACGAGTTCGTCGTCGGGTACGGGCTGGACTACGCCGAGCGGTACCGGGACTTGCCGCACATCGGGACGCTCGACCCCAAGGTCTACTCGTCGTGACGGAGTTCCTGTCACCGGTGGCGCTGGACTTCCTGTGGGAGTCCCTCGACGCCGGTGAGCTGCCGTACCCGCTCGACGTGCCGTCGCACGGGCACACGATGGACGAGCGCAGCCTGTTGCGGCAGCGGGTGTTCGGGGAGCTGCGGGCACAGGAGCTGGTCGACGGCGGTGGTCGCATGGCGCCGAGGCTCGAGGACCTGCTGACCCTGCTCGCCAGAGGTACCCACAGCATCGACGCGGTGTCGACGGACACCACCGCGCTGGCGGTGGGCGATGGTTCGACCGGCTTGCTGGTCACCCAGGAGCCGCAGGGTGTGCGGCTGCGGGCCATCGACCCGGGCTCGCTGGCGTCGTCGATCGTGGCGCTGCTGCCGGCCTGTCCGCGTGGTACCGAGCAGTCGATCACGCTCCCGGCGTCGGAGCTGGCGGCGCTGTCGGAGGGGCGCGCCGTCGGCCGGTCGGCCGCCGACCGCCAGGTGCTCGCTCGCCTGTCCGAACAGCCGAAGCTGCGGGCCGGCCAGCTCGCGGTGAACGCCCGCAAGCCCATGGGCGGGCGGTTGCGCTCGCCGGTCCTGTCGTGGTTCGACACCGAGTCGGGCAGGTACCTGACGTACTCCAAGCAAGACTGGATCACGATCGCGCCCGCTGATGCGCCCACCCTCCGACACCGCTTGGGGGAGCTGCTGGTCACGGTGAGTGCCCAACGCGGGTGACAAGTGGCCCGTTGTGTTGATTGCGTCCCCGGCTGTCACTGACGTGCGTTAATCTCGACAACGGTCACGCGCGCGGGCCCTGTCCGCGCGCGTCGGGGTACAGAGGGATACCGGGGAGCACAGGGTGTACGAGTCAATCGGAAGCGCGGTAGGCGCCTTCAGCAACGCCGCGATGAGCGGCCAGGTCTCCATCGAGGCCGACGCAGCAGCAGACGCACTGTCCAAGATCGCGACGGTCAAGAGCGAGCTGCAGTCACTTTTTGACAGTGGTGACGGGGGTGCGACCGAGGTACAGCTGGGCGCGAACCCGGTGGGCCAGGCAATGGCCAAGAAGTCGATGAACCGTTATGACGGATCAGACTCCTTCGTTGCGGCCGTGAAGCTGCTACTCCAACAGACAGACAAGGCCGAGCGCGCACTTAAGCAGTGCATTGACAACTACGTTGATACAGACACCGGCGAGGCGGCCAAGTACGACGGGTCCCAGTAGTGAATTTCGCCAAGAAGACTTCGTGGCTGGCGGCTGCGTTCTTGGTGTCTTCCATCGTTGGGTGTGCCAGTTCGACGGCCGGTCAGCCGATGCCGTCTAACGAGGGCAGCCCACAGTCGACGACCGAGTCGAGTCCGTCGTCGACTGCGTCATCGGGACCGAAGAAAGAGCCGGACTTCTCCAACGAGGCATTGTGCGACCTGCTAACCGCTGATGAGGCGGTGAGCCTGGGAGGCGGCACTGCGGGCGAACCCGGAAACAGCATCAAGGATGGGCATCCGCAATGCGCCTGGAGCGATGCGACATCCCTGATCCTCGGGTTTCAGAAGGGTGCTGGCTACACGCCGCCTTCTGATCCAGAGATCACCAATACGGACATCACCATCGCGGGCAAGCCAGCCATTCTGTCGAAGCGAGTCAGCTCGGTCAGGACGAACTGCCAGGTGATCTTCCAGCCCAGCGACGACTCGGTGCTCTCCACGCTTGCTGGTCTGCATGACAAAGGTGTGGGGCAGTTCGAGGAATGTGCTCTGGCGACCAAGTTCGCGAACATCGTCATTCCCAAGGTTCTGGAGTACTACTGATGCGCGCGCACATGGTGAGGAGGACGGCGTCGGCTCTGCTCGGCGTCGCGCCTCTCGGTGTGCTTGCCGTCTGTGCGGATATGACTTCGGGGCAGCCCATTCCGGAACAGCAGACCCGCCGGGTTCCGCGCACGGCGGCCGGGAGCGCCGACTATTCGTTGGCCAGGTTGTGTGAGCTGCTTTCCGATGACGAGGCTCAGCAGTTCGGTGCTGCGGGCGCGGGTGAGAAGAAGAACAGCGTCTCGGACGGCCACGAGATCTGCACTTGGACCGATGCGACGCACCTGGCTCTCGGTTTCCAGGATGGGATGGCGACGGCGAATGTCCGTACCGGTGAAGGCATCACGAACACCCCGACGACCATTAATTGTCCAATGTGGTCATACCTCGGGTGAAGGACCAGTAGGGAGATAGGGGGAGTTATGGCACCGAACAACGACAACAACCACTACGACACCAATCAGTACGCGGGCGACCAGGCGACCAACACCCGTCGCGTGATGAATCACATGCCTGAGGAGGATCGGTCCTCTCGGGAGGAGATTCAGCAGCACATCAACTCGAGCCAGGCGGCCGAGTTGGCGCCCGCGGTGCGGATGGGGGACGACCGCGCCATCGGGGACACCCCGAACTGGGATGGGTACACCAGTGAGCTGCTGTACAAGGCAGCCACGGACAGCAACAGTCCGACGACCGCGGACGATCTCGGGCGCGCGTTCAACGCCGGCGGCAACAGCCTCGCCGAGGCGGCGAACGGGCTGTTCGACGCCGTTTCGCGGCTGGACGGCGCTTGGTCCGGAGTGGCGGCCGACTCGGCGAAGGCGGCACTCGCGCCGCTGGCCTCGGCGGCCGGCCTGGCGGGCCAGACCGCCCAGATGATGGGCGTGCAGATGTCGTCGCAGTCGGTGGCGGCCACCGAGGTGCGCAAACTGCCGCCGCCGGAGCAGTTCGACCAGCAGCAGTCCCTGCAGGCGATGACCACCGGCGGCCCGCTGGCCATGCAGCAGGACCTCAAGGCACAGAAGGACGCCGCGGACGCGGTCAAGCGCGAGCAGATCACCTACCTCAACGCGTACACCCAGTCGATGAGCTCGGTCGACGCCCAGACCCCCAGCTTCGTCCCGCCCAAGGAGACGATCGGCGGCGGCGACAGCGGCAAGACGCCCATCACGGGCGGGCACGTCAACCTGCCGACGACCTCGGTGCCCTTCGACCACCGCACCACCACCGGCTCGCCGTCCGGCGGGCACACCGGCATCGGCAGCCCCGGGTCAGAAGGCTGGGCGGGCGCCGACCAGGACGGCGGCGGTGACGGCCTCACCCCGCTGCCCGGCGTTGGCTCCGGCACCGGCGCGGCGGGCTACAGCCCCGGCGGCACCGCGGCGTCGACCACACCGACGACGTTCGGTCCCGGCGCGGGCGCCGGCGGCGTGCACGCGGGCGGTCCCGGCGCCGGCGCGGGTGGCTTCGGCGGCGGCTTCGGCAGCTTCGGTGGCAGTGGCGGCGCGGGCGGCGGGGCGGGCGGTCCCGGTGCCAACCCCGGCGCCAACGGCCCAGCGGGCCCCAAGGCCGGCGGCATGATGCCCGGCGGCGGCGCGGGCGGTCGAGGCGGCGCCGGCGGCATGGGCGCCCCGCGCGGCAAGGGCAAGGGTGAGGACGACGACGAGCACGAGCGGCCGTCGTACCTGGTCGAGGGTGACCCGGAGAGCGCGTTCGGCAGCGACCAGCTGACCGCGCCGTCGGTCATCGGCGGGGACGACGACTGACGTGCGCCCGGAACGGCTCATCAGCCCGATCGCACTGGACTTCCTCTGGGAGGCGCTCGACGCGGGCGAGCCGCCCTACCCGATCGAGGTCCACTCGCACGGCGCGACCATGGACGGCCGCAGGGCGCTGCGGCGTCAGGTCCGCGAGCAGCTCGTCGCCGACCAGCTGCTCGACCACGCGGGCCGGCTCGAGCCCCAGCTCGAGGAGTGGCTGCTCGCGCTGGCGAACGCCGACCTGAGCATCGACTCGGTGTTCCTGCCGGAGCTGAACGGGGAGCCGGTGCTGGCGCTGGCCGCCACCGGCCGGGCCGTCGCGGTCCTGGCCGTCCAGCAGCGCGACGGCCTGCGCCTGCGCCCGATCCCGCGCGACGGCCTGGTCTCCGCGATCGTGAGCATGCTGCCGCCCGCCCGCCGCGGCACCGAGACGTCGATCTCGATGCCGGCGGCGGAGCTGGCGGCGGTGGGTGGTCGATCGGCGGGCGGCGGGCGGGCGAGCGACGCGGACACCCGCAAGGCGTATGCCCGGCTGACCGCGCTGCCGAACCAGCGCGGCGGCCAGATTGCCGTCAACAGCCGCACCGACATGCGCGGCAGGCGGCGCTCCCCGGTCCTGTCCTGGTTCGACAACGAGACGGGCCGCTACCTGACCCAGACGCGGAACGACTGGGCGACCATCGCACCCGCGGACGCCGCCGCCCTGCGGCACCGCATCGGCGAAATGGTCGCCTCGGTTACCTCAGAGGGCCGCTGACCTGCATCGGAACGGCACCCGAACATCAGGGAACCGATTCACCCCGCGCACCGTTGAGCCCATGTGAGAAAGCCTCGGGCACTTCGCGCAGTGGCTGCTCATCCGCGGGCGGTACGCTGGGTGGACCGGAGTGCCTTGTCCGGCCAGGTAACACATGCAGTCAGGGAGGGTCGGGCCGCACCGCGGCCGTAAGTTGATGGACCGCAAGCGCCTGCTTCGCAACCCGCTGGTGTGGATTCTGGTGGTGTTGCTGCTCTACTTCTTGATCAGCATGTTGTTCGACGACACCCGCGGCTACACCGAGGTATCCACCTCGAAAGCCGTGAGTCAGGTGACGGGCGGCAACGTCGAGAAGGCTGAGCTCGAGGACAAGGAACAACGACTCAAGCTGACCCTTCGCGACCCGATCGAGCAAGACGGTCAGAAGGTCACCCAGATCCTCACGCAGTTCCCTTCCGCTGCCACGGGTGACATCTACCGCCAGCTCGAGTCGGAGGTGAAGAACAAGACTGAGTTCAACACGACGGTCACCCAGGAGTCGTTCCTCACCCAGATCCTGATCTTCCTGATCCCGCTCGGACTGCTCCTCATCCTGCTGATGTGGATGATGAACAACGTCCAGGGCGGCGGGAACCGGGTGATGAACTTCGGTAAGTCGCGCGCCAAGCAACTGCCGAAGGACATGCCGAAGACCACGTTCTCGGACGTGGCCGGCGTCGACGAGGCCGTCGAAGAGCTGTACGAGATCAAGGACTTCCTGCAGAGCCCGGCCCGCTACCAGGCCCTCGGCGCGAAGATCCCCAAGGGCGTGCTGCTCTACGGTCCGCCGGGCACCGGCAAGACGCTGCTGGCCCGTGCGGTCGCCGGCGAGGCCGGGGTGCCGTTCTACTCGATCTCGGGCTCGGACTTCGTCGAGATGTTCGTGGGTGTCGGCGCGAGCCGCGTCCGCGACCTGTTCGAACAGGCCAAGCAGAACGCGCCCTGCATCATCTTCGTCGACGAGATCGACGCGGTCGGCCGCCAGCGTGGCGCCGGCCTCGGCGGTGGCCACGACGAGCGCGAGCAGACGCTGAACCAGTTGCTGGTCGAGATGGACGGCTTCGACGCGCGCGGCGGCATCATCCTGATCGCCGCCACCAACCGGCCCGACATCCTCGACCCCGCGCTGCTGCGCCCTGGCCGCTTCGACCGCCAGATCCCGGTCTCCGTGCCGGACCTGACCGGCCGCAAGAAGATCCTGCAGGTGCACTCCAAGGGCAAGCCGTTCGACCCGGAAGCGGACCTCGAGGGGCTCGCCAAGCGCACCGTCGGCATGTCCGGCGCCGACCTGGCCAACGTGATCAACGAGGCCGCCCTGCTCACTGCCCGCGAGAACGGCACGATGATCAACAGTGCCGCGCTGGAGGAGTCGGTCGACCGCGTGATCGGCGGCCCGGCACGCAGAAGCCGGATCATCTCCGAGAAGGAGAAGAAGATCACGGCCTACCACGAGGGCGGGCACGCGCTCGCCGCGTGGGCCATGCCCGACCTGGAGCCGGTGTACAAGCTGACGATCCTGCCGCGCGGCAGGACCGGTGGGCACGCGCTCGTCGTCCCCGAGGACGACAAGCAGATCATGACCCGCTCCGAGATGATCGCGCGCCTGGTGTTCGCGCTGGGTGGCCGCTCGGCGGAGGAGTTGGTGTTCCACGAGCCGACCACGGGCGCGTCGTCGGACATCGAGCAGGCGACCAAGATCGCGAAGGCGATGGTCACCGAGTACGGCATGTCCGCACGGCTCGGCGCGGTCAAGTACGGCCAGGAGCAGGGTGACCCGTTCCTCGGCCGGTCGATGGGCCACGCGCCGGACTATTCGCTGGAGGTCGCGCACGAGATCGACGAGGAGGTGCGCAAGCTCATCGAGGCCGCGCACACCGAGGCGTGGGACGTGCTCAACACCTACCGCGACATCCTCGACAGCCTCGTGATCGAGCTGCTCGACAAGGAGACGCTGCAGCGCAAGGATCTGGAGCGGATCTTCGCGGGCGTCGAGAAGCGGCCGAGGATCACGGCGTTCAACGAGTTCGGCGGGCGCACCCCGTCGGACAAGCCGCCGATCAAGACGCCGGGCGAGCTGGCCAAGGAGCGCGGCGAGCCGTGGCCGCCGGTCCAGGCCGAACCGGAGCCGACGCCGGTGCGTACCACGCCGGGTGGCGGCGAGATCCTCGGTGGTCCGCCGAGGACCGGCCCGCAACCGCCCGGTGGCAACGGCGCCGGTCCGAACGGGCTGCCGCAGCCGGGACCGCGTACCCCGCCGGGGCCGTACGGCCAGCCGTACCCGAACCAGCCCTACCCGAACAACGGTCCACGTCACAGTGACTCGTCCGGCCCGCCGAACTACGGCGCGCCGCCAGGGTGGACGCCGGCGACCACGCCGTCCGGTCACCCGAACAACCAGCAGCCGTGGCGGCCGTCGTGGGACCAGCCTGAGCAGGGCAACGATCGTTCCGGACCGTCCGATCGGGACCGACCGGACGATCGGGACCGGCGTGACGGGCCCGAATGGGATAGTGGTCGCTGAGGGTCCTACCAGGACCGGAGGCGACCGGAGGCGCAGTTGACTGGTGACAGCCGCGACAACGGGGCTCGCCGGGGCCCGCTGTACACCGGCGGGTCGGTGTTCGACCAGGAGCGGGCCGAGAACGCGGTCCGGGAGTTGTTGCTCGCCTGTGGCGAGAACCCGGACCGCAACGGCCTTCAGGACACGCCCGCGCGGGTGGCCAGGGCGTACCTGGAGATGTTCGCCGGCCTCTACACCGACCCGGACGAGGTGCTCGACAAGACGTTCGACGAGTGCCACGACGAGTTGGTGCTGGTCACGGACATCCCGATGTACTCGACCTGTGAGCACCACCTGGTGCCGTTCCACGGGGTCGCCCATGTCGGCTACATCCCGAGCGAGCAGGGCAAGGTCACCGGCCTGTCGAAGCTCGCGCGCCTGGTCGACCTGTACGCGAAACGGCCGCAGGTGCAGGAGCGGCTGACGTCGCAGATCGCCGACGCCATGGTTCGCAAGCTGGACCCGCGCGGCGTGATCGTCGTCGTCGAGGCGGAGCACCTGTGCATGGCCATGCGGGGCGTCCGCAAGCCGGGCGCCCGCACCACGACGTCGGCCGTGCGCGGCATGCTGCGCAACTCGGCGACGTCCCGGTCCGAGGCGCTCGCCCTGATCAACGGGCGGCGCAAGTGATTCGCGCCCTGCCCCGGCCCGGCCGCTGCGCGGTCATGGGCGTCCTCAACGTCACGCCCGACTCGTTCTCCGACGGCGGCCGGTACCTGCACCTGGACGACGCGCTCGCGCACGGCGTCGAGATGTGGTCCGAGGGCGCCGACCTGGTGGACGTCGGCGGCGAGTCCACCCGTCCCGGCGCCGGCCGGGTCGACGCCGACGTCGAGATCGCGCGGATCCTGCCGGTGGTCCGCGGACTGTCCGCCGCCGGGGTCGCGGTCAGCGTCGACACCACCCGCGCGCGGGTCGCCGAGGCGGCGCTGTCCGAGGGCGCGGTTCTGGTCAACGACGTGTCCGGCGGCCTCGCGGACCCGGACATGGCGCGCGTGGTCGCCGCGGCCGGCGTCCCGTGGATCCTCATGCACTGGCGCGGCTACTCGAAGGACATGGACTCGCTGGCGACCTACGACGACGTGGTCGCCGACGTCCGCACGGAGCTGTCGCAGCGAGTGGACGCGGCGGTGACCGCCGGCGTGTCGACGGACGCGCTGGTGCTCGACCCCGGTCTCGGGTTCGCGAAGCGCGGCGAGCACAACTGGGCGTTGCTGCGACGGCTGGACGCGTTGCGGGCGTTGGGTTTCCCGGTGCTGGTCGGCGCGTCCCGCAAACGCTTTCTCGGCACGCTGCTCGCCGACAAGGACGGCGTACCGCGTTCGCCGGACGGCCGTGAGGACGCGACCGCGGCGATCTCCGCGCTGGTCGCGACGGCGGGCGTGTGGGGCGTGCGGGTGCACGATGTGCGCCGGTCGCTGGACGCGGTGCGGGTGGCGTACGAGGTGGCCGGTGGCTGACCGGATCACGCTGACCGGGCTGCGGGTGTTCGGCCGGCACGGGGTCTTCCCGGAAGAGAAGCGGGACGGCCAGGACTTCCTCGTGGACGTCACCGTGTGGCTGGACCTGGCGCGCGCCGCCGAGAGCGACGATCTCGCGGAGACACTGCACTACGGCGAGCTGGCCGAACGCGTCGCCGACGTCGTAGGCGGTCCGCCGAGGGATCTGATCGAGACGGTGGCGGTCGAGGTGGCTCTCGATGTGCTGGCGTCGGACGGCAGGCTCCACGCGGTCGAGGTGACGATCCACAAGCCGTCCGCGCCGATCCCGCTGGAGTTCGCGGACGTGGCGGTGACCGTCCGGCGGTCCCGATGACGCGGGCCGTCCTGTCGATCGGGTCGAACCTGGGCGACCGGCTGGGGTACCTGCGGCTCGCGGTGGCGGGTTTCGCGGACGTGCTGGAGGCGGTGTCGCCGGTGTACGAGACGGCGCCGTGGGGTGTCGAGGACCAGCCGGACTTCCTGAACGCGGTGCTGGTGGTGTCCTCGCCGACGGTCGACGAGTGGGGCTGGCTGCGGCGCGGGCAGGAGCTGGAGGCGCGGGCGTCGCGGGTGCGGGAGCAGCGCTGGGGCCCGCGCACACTGGACGTCGACGTGGTGACGGTGGCCGGCGTGACCAGCGCGCATCCGGATTTGTTGCTCCCGCACCCGGGCACCCCGTCGCGGGCCACCGTGCTGATCCCGTGGCTCGCGGTGGAGCCGGACGCGTCGCTCCCCGACCTGGGCCTGGTCGCCGACCTGCTGGCGGCGCTACCGACCGAGGCCCGAGAAGGAGTAAGAGAACGAAGCGACCTAACCCTGTGACGACGTTATCCACAGGGTGATTAGTTATCCACAGCCAAGGTCAACATCACCCGACGGTCGGCAGGCGCCGGTAGAATGGACCTCAGGGGAGCCCCCGGGACGGGGTGGGGTTTGCAACGCGAGGGGGCGACGAGCCTTTCGCGACAAGGGCATTGGTCACGCGAGGCCTCGGCGGCGCGGCGCGGCGCCGCGGCCGAGAGCCGTCTCCCGGACCAACCGCGAGTCGCCGTTTCAGAACCTGCGAGTCGCACTCTCAGAACCGGTGAGTTGCCGGTTGGCGAACGTACGCGAAACGGCAACTCAGGGGTCCTGAAACGGCAACTCAGGGGTCCTGAAACGGCGACTCGCGGGTTCTGAACGGGGGACTCGCGAGGGTGGGCGTCAGATCCGCGCGCGTAGCGCTGCTGCCATCCACTCCGCGCGTGGCACCTGCGCCGGGAACTGCGGCCAGCCGTTGATCGTGGCCATCAGCTGCCAGTATCGCTCCGCCCTGGCGTCCGTGCCCAACTCGATCCGCTCGGCCGCCGCCGCCGCGGTCGAGCCCGACGCCGACATGATCTCGGCCGCCAGTGCCTGACCGGCGGGCGATGTCGGCTCGTGGCCGGCCGCCATGGCCGCGCCGGCCTTCTCCGACCACGCGGACCACTGCTGCTTGGTGTCGTCGTCCGGCTCGATCATCGACTCGCCGGCCTCCCGTGCCGCCGAGTGACCCTCGCTCATCGCGCGGATCCGGGCCCGGAAGTCCTTGTCCTGCACCAGTTCTGCCAGTTCCAGCCACGCCTGTAGCTGGTCGGGTGTCGGATCGTCCGGTAGCGCGGGCTTGGCGGAGCGCATACCGGCGTCGAAATCCGGATTGATGTCCAGGCCCGCTGTCACCTCGTCCCAGAACTCGTCGATGAGCTTGGCACGTTCCTCGTCGGTCATCGTCGCGAGATTCTTCATCAGTTTCACCTCATCCAGTTCGGAGTCGTTCCTGGCAATCGCGCGCAGCACGGCCCGCCGCATGCGCAGCACCCGGATCTGCTCGTCCAGCAGCGTCACGTGCTGGCGCGCCAGATCCGCCACCGACGACCGGCCAGCGAGCGCCGCCGACGCGTCGGGCAGACCGAGCCCCAGCTCACGCAGGGTGCGCAGCAACTCCAGCCGAGCCAGCGACTCGGCGTCGTACAGCCGGTAGCCGGCGTGCGTGCGCTCGGCCGGCGGGAGCAGGCCCTCGTCCGAGTAGAACCGGATCGTCCTGGTCGTCAGGCCGGTTCTGCGGGCAAGCTCGCCGATTGTCAGGAACCCCATGGGCGTCATGCTCAACCTTCCAGTAACTGGAGAGTCAAGTGTCGCCGGTAACGTGGCGGTATGCATTTCACCCGGGCCCGGGATCTGGTCGTCGCCGGGCTCGTCGCCGCCGTGTTGGTCTACCTGCTGGTACGCGTTCTCTACGGACAGTTGCCGCCGCTACCGACCTTCGCCGGGGTGACGCTGCTCGTACTCGCCATCATCGAGGGCGCTCTCGGCGCTTCGCTGCGGACCCGCATCCACAACCCGGGCGAGGGCCGGCCGCTGCAGCCGCTCACCGCCGCGCGGTCCGTCGCGCTCGCGAAGGCGTCGTCGGTGCTCGGCGCGATCATGCTCGGCGCGTGGCTCGGGCTGCTCGCGTACCTGCTGCCTCGGCGGGGGGAGATCTTGGCCGCGGCCGACGACGTGCCCAGCACGGTGGTCGGCGTTGTCTCTGCCGCGATCCTGATCGCGGCCGCGCTGTGGCTCGAGTGGTGCTGCCGCACACCGCGTGACCAGGACAATCAGCCTCCCGGGCACCGTTCCGGCGCGGCTGGCTGATCCCTGTTTTGAATCGTAATGGTCTCGTCCTTATAACGGACCGGTACGGTGTGTGCCATGAACGCCCGCCGAGACTCCTCAGACAAGCCTGGGGCCGGCCCGTCCAGCGGGCGAGTGCTGCTCGTCGGCGCGGTCGCGTTCGCGGCGGTCGCCACCGGTCTCCTCGTGCTGAGCGATGAGCAGAAGTGGCTTCGCCTCGGCATTGTGGCCGCGTTGTGGGCGGCGCTCGTCGGCGCGTTCCTCGCCGCGAAGTACCGCCGCCAGTTCGCCGAGCAGCGCGACGCGGTCGCCGACCGCCAGGCGATCTACGAGCTCGAGCTGGAGCGTGAGATCGCCGCGCGCCGCGAATACGAGCTGGAGGTCGTCGCGGAGGCGAAGCGGCAGGCGGAGGCGGAGTCCCGCGACGACATCACCGCGCTCCGCGGTGAGCTGCAGACGCTGCGGCAGACGTTGGAAAGCTTGCTGGGCGGCGAGTTCCTCGTCGAGCGGTACGCGTTGCGCGCCGAGTCGACGCGCATGCGGTCGCTGCCGGAGGACCGGTCGCTGGCCCGCAACGACCTCAAGCGGCTGCCGCCCGCGCAGTCTCGGGAGGACCCGATCCCGATGATCGTGCGGGAGGCGGAGACCGACATGATCGAGCGGATCCGCGAGGTGCACCACAAGCCGAGGACCGTTCAGCCGCAGCGCCAGGAAACCCGTCAGGAGCCCCGCGCCGACACCCGTCCGCCGTCGCTGCCGAGGCGCGCGGAGCGACCGGCCCGCACCGAATGGCCGACCCCCGAACCGGTGAAGCCGTTGAAGCGCGCCGAGCCCGTCCAGCCGGCGCGGATGGTGGAGCACCCCGCGGAGATGTCGGACCGCTGGTTCATGCCCGACGGCATCGGCGACGGGGCACCACCGCAGCCGCAGCGTCGACCGAGTCCCGAGCCCGCCGACGGCGGCCACCGGTCACACCACGTCGAGCCGGGCCCGTCGATGCCGTTCGGGACCACGGCGGAGCAGACCAGTTGGCTCGCGCAGTACAACAAGCCGCAGGCCAACATGCCGCAGGCCGCCGAGCCGACGTACACGAGCCGGGCGTACGTGTCATCCGCGCGGCTCGACCCGCCGAACGCGCCGGAGCAGACGTTGACCGACCGGCCGAGCCGGCGGAGCGCGGAGTACACGGGAAGCCACGCGTCGACCGGCCGCCGGCACCGGGCCGAGCCGGAGGAAGTGCCCGAGGAGGGCGGTGGGCGGCGCCGGCGCGCGGAGGGCCAGCCGTCGTGGCAGGAGACGGTGGGGCAGGACACGGCGAGCGGCTCGCACGCCGCTGGGCGATCGGTGAGCGAGCTGCTCGCGAACCACGGCGGCGACTCGAGCCCGCGCCGTCGCCGCCGCCGCGAGGACTAGGCTGGTCCGCCTCCCCGGGATTCACAGTGTTGGTCGCGTTCCAGCGAACGTGCGGACAGCCGGTGGTTAGTGGCTGGGTGCCGTCACGTTCCCCTGGGGTTCCGCTGCTCAGGGCGAGACTGTGTCAACCAGTCCGCGATGATCCATCAGACACGGCGTTCGTTCTGGGTGTGCAGGGGCGTGGCGACAAACGGGTCACATCGTAGGGTTGCTTCTCGTGAACTCCAGTCGGCCGCCGCATCGGCACACTCCGCGTCGGCGCACGGTGCTGTTGCCGGTCGCCGCGCTGGTGGTGCTGGCGGGGTGCGGGCTTGCCCTGATCGCGCTCTCGACCGCGCGGGTCGGGTTGGTCGCCGAGCTGGTGGGGATCGTGGCGGCGCTGGTGCCCGTCGGGTCGATCGTGGCGGCGCTGTTGTGGATCGACCGGTGGGAGCCGGAGCCGGCGCGGATGTTGTGGCTCGCCTTCGGGTGGGGGGCCAGCGTCGCGGCCATCACCGCCCTGATGATCAACAATACGGCCGAGGCGGTGGGGGACGCCCTGCTGGGGCACGGGCACGGGGACAAGATCTCCGCGATCGTCTCGGCGCCGCTGTTCGAGGAAGCGGTGAAGGGTGCGTTCGTCCTCGGGATCATGCTCTTCCTGCGCAACGAGTTCGACGGCGTGATCGACGGCGTGGTGTACGCCGGCTTCGTCGCCGCCGGGTTCGCCTTCACCGAGAACATCTACTACTTCGGGCGCGCGTTCGCGGAGCACGGGTTCGGCAGCACCAGCACGTCCGGGGTGATCACCGCGTTCATCCTGCGCGGGGTGCTCGCGCCGTTCACACATCCGCTCTTCACCGCGATGATCGGGATCGGCATCGGGATCGCGGTGCGCAACCCCAGCCGGTCGATCCGAGTCCTGGCGCCGCTCGCCGGGTACGGCGCGGCCGTTCTCCTGCACGCGATGTGGAACGCGGCCGCGACGCTTGGCACGCCGCAGACCTTCCTCAACGTCTACTTCCTCGTCATGGTGCCGATCTTCATCGCCGGTTCGCTCCTCGTGAGCTGGCATCGCCGCCGGGAACAGCGGATCGTCGCGCGTGCGCTGCCGGAGATGGTCGACCGGGGCTGGGTCGAGCCGGGCAACGTGCGGCGGCTGGTCAGTCTCACGGCCCGGCGGCACTGGCGGGTGCAGGCCGGGCGCAAGCAGGGCCGGGCCGCCGCGCGGAGGGTCGGCGCCTACCAGGCCGCGGTCACCGAGCTCGCCTTCCTGTGGCACGCCGGCCGGCTCGGCCTGGCCGGTGCCGACGCGCCGGCCAGGGAGGCCCGGCTCGTCACCGTGCTACACGCGGCGAAGGCCGACCTGCCCGCCCGCGCCCCGGCGCACCACCAGCAGTCGAGGTGAAGTTACGCTCGTGTCCCGGAGAGGAGGCCGCCGTGAGCGGAGCTTGCGGAGCGTTCCGGCGCCACGGAGTAGGTGAGGGGGCGGCATGAACCGGCCTGCGCGTCTGTCCGTCGGGGTGGTCTCCACCGGACGTGTCGGCGCCGTGCTCGGCGCCGCACTCGCACGCGCCGGACACACGGTCGTCGCTGCCTCCGGGGTGTCCCGCGAGTCGGTGCAGCGCGCCGAGGAGCTGCTGCCCGGCGTCGAGCTCCTGCCGCCCGACGAGGTGGTCCGGCGTGCCGATCTGGTGCTGCTCGCCCTGCCCGACGACGCGCTCGCCGGCATGGTCCGTGGGCTCGCCGCCGCCGACGCGCTGCGGCCCGGCCAGATCGTCGTCCACACCTGTGGCGCGCACGGCGTCGACGTACTCGCGCCCGCGGTCGACCACGGCGCGCTGCCGCTCGCGCTGCACCCGGTGATGACGTTCACCGGCCGCGCCGAGGACCTCGAGCGCGTCGCCACCTGCTGCTTCGGCGTCACCGCGGCCGACGGGGACGAGGCGGCCTGGAGTGTCGGCGAGGCGCTGGTCGTCGAGATGGGCGCCGAGCCCGTCCGGGTGCCCGACGCGGCCCGGCCGCTCTACCACACGGCCCTCGCGCACGGCGCGAACCACCTGGTCACACTGGTTGCCGAGGCCGCGGACCTGCTGCGCGGGGCCGGGGTCGGCGATCCGGAGCGGATGCTCGGCCCGCTGCTGTCCGCCGCGCTGGACAACGCGTTGCGGCACGGCGACCGCGCGCTCACCGGCCCGGTCGCCCGCGGCGACGCCGGCACCGTGCTCGCCCACCTCCGGGTGCTCGGCGAGCACGCCCCCGACATGCTGCCCACGTACCGCGCGCTCGCCGCGCGCACCGCGGAACGGGCCGAGGAGAGCGGGCTGCTGCGCGCCGACCTGGCGCCGGACGTCTTCGCCGCCATCCAGAACGGCACAGATCGCGGCACCGGAGAGGAACACCGATGACGCCGAGGTTCACCCCCGGCCAGCTCCACGTCCACAGT
>Ga0193717_1000511_pt1 | contig 25929 bp, 21 predicted proteins | sample U2c2metaG_FD_145900 | JGI IMG/M metagenome (GOLD analysis project Ga0193717, IMG submission 145900) | Soil microbial communities from a riparian zone of the East river system, Colorado, United States - U2c2 | ecosystem: Environmental > Terrestrial > Soil > Riparian zone | place: USA: East River...
TCATCGGGAACGGCGTCGGTTTCTGGAACACCATGCCGACGCGCGCCCGCAGCATATTGAGATCGAGCTTGGGATCGAGCACGTTGGTCTGGTCGAGCATCAGCTGGCCGGTGGCGCGCTGCCCCGGATAGAGGTCGTACATCCGGTTGAAAACCCGCAACAGGGTCGACTTGCCGCAGCCCGACGGCCCGATGAAGGCCGTGACGCGGTTGGTACCGAGCGTGATGTTGATGTTCTTCAGCGCATGATGCTCGCCGTAATAGAAGTTCAGATTACGCACGCTGACCTTGGCCGGCGCCTCGGGCAACGGCGACGCGGGAATCTGCGCGTTCGGAGAAGACATCGACGCGGAAGCTTCGGTCATTTTGCGGCCCTTTCGGCGCCCAGATAGCGAGCGCCAATATTCAACGCGAGTACGGTCAGGGTGATGAGCAATGCCCCGCTCCAGGCGAGTTCTTTCCAGTAAGCGTAGGGACTTTGTACGAAATTGTTGATGGTCACCGGCAGGTTCGCCATCGTCTTCGTCAGGTCGAGGCTGAAGAACTGGTTGGAGAGCGCGGTGAACAACAAGGGCGCGGTCTCACCGGCGACGCGCGCCGTCGCCAGCAGCACACCGGTGATGAGGCCGGAGCGCGCGGCGCGGTAGGCAATGCGCTTGATCACCAGCGAACGCGGCAGGCCCAGCGCCGACGCCGCTTCGCGCAGCGGATTGGGCACCAGCCCCAGCATGTCCTCGGTGGTGCGCACCACGACTGGAATGACGATCACGGCCAGCGCCAGCGAACCGGCGATGGCGGAGAATCCGCCCATCGGCACCACGACGGCGCCATAGACGAACAGGCCGATGATGATGGAGGGCGCGCTGAGCAGGATGTCATTGATGAAGCGGATCACCGAGGTCAGGTGATCGTGCTTGCCGTATTCGGCCAGATAGGTGCCGGCGAACAGGCCGAGCGGCGCACCGATGCCGACGCCGATCACGGTCATGATCACCGAACCGACGATGGCGTTGAGCAGGCCGCCTTCGGTCGAACCGGGCGGCGGGGTGTTCTGCGTGAAGATCTGGACGCTGAGGCCTGCGAGCCCGTTGTAGAATAGCGTGAACAGGATCAAGGCCAGCCAGGTGACGCCGAACAACGCGGCGCCGAAGCACAGCGCGCGGACTATGATGCGCCCGCGAGCACGAAGAACGTCAGTACGAACAGCAGCAGGCCGAGCAGGATCAGACCCGATTGGTGCAGACCGTCGCTTTCGGCGAATTCGGAAGCGATCGCCGCCGAAATCGTCGTGCCGGGACTGAAGATCGAGCTCGATATGCGGAATGAATTGCCGATGATGAAGGTGACCGCCATGGTCTCGCCCAGCGCGCGGCCGAGCGCCAGCATGATGCCGCCGATCACGCCGACGCGGGTATAGGGGATCACCACATTGCGAACGACTTCCCAGGTGGTGCAGCCGACGCCATAGGCGGCCTCCTTCAGCACCGGCGGCACGGTCTTGAACACGTCGACCGAGATCGAGGTGATGAATGGCAGCACCATGATGGCGAGGATCAGCGCCGCATTGAACAGGCTGAGATAGGACGGCGGGCCGCCGAAGATCGAGCCGAGCACCGGAACGCCGTCAAAGATGCTGATCATGAACGGCTGAAACGTGTAGGCCAGGAACGGCCCGAGCACGAAGAAACCCCACATGCCGTAGATGATCGAGGGAATGCCAGCGAGCAGTTCGATGGCGATGCCGATCGGACGCCGCAGCCATTGCGGGCAGAGCTCGGTCAGGAAGATCGCAATGCCAAGCCCGACCGGAATGGCAATCAGCATCGCGATAAAGGACGTCACCAGCGTACCGTAGATCGGACCGAGCGCGCCAAGCACCGGCGGATCGGCCGAGGGCGCCCAGCGTTGCGTCCACAGGAACGCAAAGCCGAATTCCTTCATCGCCGGCCACGCGCCCACGATCAGCGAAACAATGATGCCGCCGAGAATGAGCAGCACCGAGATCGCGCAGATACGGGTGATCCAGTAAAAGGTGACGTCGCCGAGTTTAAAGGCGCCAAGCGCCTTGGCGCGATCATATGGTCCGGCAGCTTCCATTGCATCGCTTTGAACGGCCATGTCTGCCACGCCAATCCCCTGTACCGTATAACCCAACTGGTCGAAAATCCGGCCCCTTGTTTTGAGCCAGCAGCACCTTGCTGGGCATGCCGTGCTGGCCTGCCTGCCCCCATCGACGCCGGGCAGGCCCGGCTGCTTCCGAAGATCGGGGGCCCAACCCGGGACGACCCGGGTTGGGTGGAGTGATCCGCGCGGCCGCCGCCGCGAGAGTCAGCGGTCCGAAATCAGCTCTTGATCTCGGACGACCAGGTCTTCTCGATCAGCTTGACGACCGATTCCGGCATCGGGATGTAATCGAGCTCTTCAGCCATCTTGCCGCCCTTGGCGAAAGCGTACTTGAAGAACTTGATGGCTTCCTGCGACGCCGCCTTGTCGGCAGCATCCTTGTGCATCAGGATGAAGGTCGAGGCGACGATCGGCCAGGACTTGTCGCCGGGCTGGTCGGTCAGGATCAGGTAGTAGCCGGGAGCGTTGGCCCAGTCGGCGTTGGAAGCCGCAGCCTGGAAGGCTTCGGTGGTCGGCGCGACGGTCTTGCCGGCCTTGTTGACCAACGCGGTGTAGGTCAGCTTGTTCTGCTTGGCGTAGGCGTATTCTACGTAACCGATGGTGTTCTTGGCCTGACCGACATTGCCGGAAACGCCTTCATTGCCCTTGGCGCCAACGCCAACCGGCCATTCAACCGCGGTGCCGGAACCAACCTTGGACTTCCAATCCGGGCTGACCTTCGAGAGGTAGTCGGTGAAGTTGAAGGTGGTGCCCGAGCCGTCCGCACGATGAACGACGGAGATCGCGGCCGACGGCAGCGCCAGCTTCGGATTGAGCTTCTGGATGGCGGCGTCATCCCATTTGGTGATGGTGCCGAGGTAGATCTTGGCCAGCGTGTCGCCGTCCAGCACCATGTCGCCGGGCTTGATGCCGTCGATGTTCACCACCGGCACGATCGCGCCCATGATCATCGGCCACTGCGCGAAGCCGTCCTTCTCGAGCTGATCGGCCTTGAGCGGCGCGTCGGTGGCGCCGAAGGTCACGGTCTTGGCCTGGATCTGCTTGATGCCGGCGCCCGAACCGATCGACTGGTAGTTCACGCCGCTGCCGGATTCCTTCTTGTAGGCGTCAGCCCACTTCGACAGCACGGGGAAGATAAAGGTCGAGCCGGCGCCGGTAATATCGGCGGCGAACGCCGACGTCGATGCGGCGACCAGGCCGGCAGCGACGATAGCTTTCATGAAATTCATTGCTGGTCTCCTTTTGATGAGCGAAGCGCCTGATACGCCCGATTGCGCTCACTCCGGTCCGTTTAGGAGCGGTCAATGCTGCTTTTACGAAGGTTTAGTGACAGTTGGATGACAGAAACAAGCAATTGTAATTACTTGATTTTATGTCCCAGACGGGGGCTTCGCCTGGGGAAAACAGGCGGTAAAAGTAGCGCCCTTTTTCAGCACGCTTTCGATCAAAAGCCGGCCGCGATGACGGTTAACAATATGTTTCACCAGCGATAAACCGAGCCCGGTGCCGCCTTGCGCGCGGCTGTCGCCGACGTCCACCCGGTAGAAGCGTTCGGTCAGCCGCGGCAAATGCTCGGGGGCGATGCCGGGGCCGAAATCGCGCACCAGGACACGGACTTCGGGCGAGCCTTCGCCTGACAACGCCGAGGTCAGGGAGACCGCGACCTTGCCGCCGGAGGCGCCGTATTTCAGCGCGTTCTCCACCAGGTTTTCGAACAGCCGCAGCAACTCCTCGCGATCGCCGGCGATCACGACCGGCGTTTCCGGCAAATCGGTATCGATCGAGACCTGGCGCTCGCGGGCCAGCGGCTCCAGCCCGTCCGCCACCTGGCGGATGATCGGGACGATATCGACCAGCGTGTCGGGGCGGACATGGGCCGACAGTTCGACCCGCGACAGCGACAGCAGATCGTCGATCAGCCGCGCCATGCGGGTCGCCTGGGTGTGCATGATGCCGAGAAAGCGCTCGCGCGCCTTGGCGTCTTCCTTGGCGGGTCCCTGCAGCGTATCGATGAAGCCCGACAGCGCCGCCAGCGGCGTGCGTAGTTCGTGGCTGGCATTGGCGACGAAGTCAGCGCGCATTTCCTCGACCCGGCGCAGCGGCGTCTGATCGTGGAACGTCATCAGCATGCATTTGTCGGTGCCGCCGAACAGCGTCGGCACCGGCACCGGTGTCACGATCAATTCCATCCAGCGATCGACCGGCACGTGATCGAGATAGGTCGCGCGCCGGGTCTCCGAGGTGGCGATGGCTTCGCGCAGCGCGGTGATGATCTCGGGCGAGCGCAGCGCGAACTGGGCGAGTTCGTTCTTGCGCAGCGCCGGCGCCAACTGCGCGGCGGCGCCATTGAGGTGGATGACGCGACCGGCGCGGTCGAGCAGCACCGCCGGATCCGGCATGCCCGCCACCACGGCGCTGACAGCTGCGGTTTCCACCGGATTGACGCCGCGAACGTCCTCGCGCGACGCTACCGCGTTGTGCAATCGCCACGGCACCAGGGCCGCGGCCGCGATGCAGGCAAACACCGCCGACGCGCGCAGCGGCGACAATTCGCCGAGCGTGACCAGCACGGCCAAAGCGACCGCGGCGACGAGCAGAATGATAGCGGCGTGCCGCAGCCGATCCGGCCACGGCGAGTAGAAAGGCGAGGAAGGAGCTTCTAGTGCCATCGGGCCTGCTCTCCCGTTAGGGTCCGCATCGTCGGTCAGGCGCCCGTATCCCCACGTTTCCGCACATAGGCGGCTTCGCGATGCGGCTCGACGCTGAGCCCGTTGGCCACCTGACGCAAGCGCTTGTTTCTCGCCCCCAGGATAACCTCCCGAAACGTCAGCAAGATTACAGATATGACAAATGGCGCAATATAATAGAGCAGGCGGAACAGCAGCATCCCGGCCAGCAGATCCTCCCGGTCCATCTGCCACAGGCCGACCAGCATGGCGGCGTCAAACACGCCAAGCCCGCCGGGCGAATGGCTGGCAAAGCCGAGCAGCGTCGCCGCGACGAAAATCACCGCGACCACGACAAAGCCGAGATTCGGCTCGTCCGGAACCAGCACGTACATCGCCAGCGCGCAGAACGCGAGATCGACAATACCGATCGCGATCTGCAGCAGCGTCAGCGAGCCGCCCGGCAGGACCACGGTCCACGGTCCGCGCCCGACCCTTCGCGGACGCACCGAGACCCAGCCGACATACGCCGTCAAACCGAGCAGGATGGCAAAGGCGGCGAGCCGATTGAGCCAGGGCGGAAGCTGATCGATCGCCGCGGCCGCTTCCGGATGATAGGCAATGCCGAGGCCCAACACCGCGGCGTTGCCGAGCCAGAAGGTCAGGCCGGCGAGAAAGCAGATCTTGGCGACGTCGATGGCATTCAGGCCCCAGGCGGAATAGATCCGATAGCGCACCGCGCCGCCGGTGAAAACGCTGGCGCCGACATTGTGTCCGATCGAATAACTGGTGAAGGCTGCGAGCGCGTTGATGCGGTAGGGAATGTCGGCATGGTCGATCGCCCGGACCGCGAACAGATCGTAGAATGTCAGCGTGAAATAACCCGCGGCGACGAACACGCCGGCCAGCACGATCTGATGCGGTTCGGTGTCCTTGATGGCCTCGAGGACTTCCTCGGCGTCGATGCCGCGCAACATGTGATACAGCACGTAGCAAGCGATCCCGATGACCGCGATGCTGATCGCAACACCCAATTTATGCAGGATTTGCTTCTGGCGCAGCAACGAGATCGCCCTGCGTATTGCTTCCAGCATCTAGACCTCGAACTGCGATCGCATGTGCGATTCCGTGATGGCGGCGACCGGGCGAACTGCGCCGCCCCCAGTGCCACACTCGCTCCCTGGCGCGAAGTGGTAGCGCGTTTTGGGCCGGAGTGGAATTCGCTTGGGGTGAATAAAACGCGATCCTTCAATATATTAGGGGCAGTTCGTGACACCGGATGCACCGTTTTGCTGTATTCACCCGGTTATTCGCCTGATTAAAGCAAATATCCTGCCAGACCCAAGCGCGCGCAACGGGCGTTTTGCCCCATCAAGCCGCAGGCCGATGGCGCGAAAGCACCCAGTCGCGCAGCCATGACCCGACCGCGCAGCCGGCCAGATACAGCGCGAACATCACTAGACCAAGGTCGAGCCAATAGCCGGGCCGGCCCGGGACGATGCGTGCAAGCGCCGCCGCGACCAGCGCCGCCACCAGCACCGAAAGCCAGCGCGCCGTCACTTTCGACACACCCTGACCGTGCTGAACCACGGCAATCCAACCCGCGGCCAACCCCAGCAGCAGCGAGCCCAATAGCCAACCCCAGTGAAACATCGCCAGATATGCCATCGCCGTCACCTCACCACGAATTCGATGCGGCGGTTCTGCGCCTTGCCTTCGCCGGTATCGTTGGAAGCGACCGGCTGCGTGCTGCCGTAACCCACCGCGGTGAAACGGTCGGCGGGAAGGCCCGCCTTGACCAGATAATCCACCACCGACTGCGCCCGCTTTTCCGACAGCGCCTGATTGTAGGCGTCCTCGCCATCGCCGTCGGTATGGCCGGCGATTTCGATATTCGCGCTCGGGCAGCGCAGCGCGGTTTCGATCAGCCGGTCAAGCAGCCCCGCCGAATCCGCATCGATCACGCTTCGCCCGGTTTCGAAACGGATCGTTCCCTTGCCCAAAAGGTCCGAAAACAATTGCTGGCACACGGTGGCGTCGACCGGCGCCGCCGCCGGCTTGACCGAGATGTCGGCCTTGAATTGCCAGCCTTGCGGAAAGTCCTTGCCCAAACCGCTGCGGATCTGAACCGCCGCCGCGTCATAGAACGCGTCGCCGGAGAGCTTCACCTCGCGGTCCGTCACCACCAGCGTACCGGTCGACAGCCGTGACAGCGCCCCCAACGCAGGCGCCACCGCGCTTGCGAATCCGGCGGCCGCGCCGACGCTGGCCTTGAGATTGTCGACCACCTTCTCATTGAAGAATTTTCGCGACGCCGTCCCGACCAGCGCGGCATGCACATTGTTATCAGGCACATAGCCGGTCAGCGTCAGCGTCACCGCGACCGGGTCCTTGTAGGCCTGAAAGATATAAGGCGGCGCCTTGACCTCGTTCGCGGCGACCGAAAATCCCTCCGGCAGGTTTTTCAGGCCGGCGGCGATGGCTTCGCGGCCGCCGAGGTCGCGCGCCATCCCGGACAGGCTGATCTTGTTGTCGGAGATGCTGATCTTGCCCTCTTTCAGCTTTCCGATCTGATCGATCAGCAGCAACGCCGCATTATCGAACCGCGGCGGCGCGCCGCGCGCCAGATTCATCTGGTCGGCAACCTCGACGGTGCCGAGCGCGGCGTGAGCCGCCTCCAGCAATTTGCTCTTGCTGGCGGGCAATGGCGCACTGCCGCCCAACGTGACCCGAACCACGTCCCGCTCGGCCGACCAGACGAACGGCTTGGCTTCGGGAACCAGACGGGTGTCGTCGTTAACCAGCCGCACGCCCGGCACGGCTTCAACGGAAGCCACTGCGCCGCGACGGCCGTCTTCCGAGAAGGCGTCCGCGGCAAACGTGACGTCGCGGCCGTCGACCACGATTTGCTTCTTGTCGAGAACGGCATCGTTCAGCGCGGCGGTGCTGCGCGTGGCCAGATCAGCCTCCAGCGGCGTCGTATTCGACCAGGCTGCAACCGCCCAAAGAATGGCCAACGGAATCGTGCCAGGCCACCATTTGCTGCTCCACCTGAAAATTCCGTGCATTCGCCGTCCTGCGGTCTGGGAACCGAGAGAAAACAAACCCTTGCGAGGCTGTCAAACTGGAAATAACACGAACATTGGGATCAACGGCGACCACCCAACTAACCGTTTCTTCAGCGCTTCCCCGCTAGCTTCGCGATCGCAGTCCAAGGCTAACCGCCCCCGATGAGCCAGTTTCGCAACACCGTTATCCGCGCCGGGCTGGAAGCGCTTTATTTCAGCGGCGCCCACCATCTGTTGCGGCCGATCTTCTCGGGCGTTGGTACCATTTTCATGCTGCACCATGTTCGGCCAGGCCGAGACGCCGAGTTCCAGCCGAATCGGCATCTCGAGATCACCCCTGAATTCCTTCGCGCCACGCTGTCGCACCTGCGGACCCAGGACATCGACATCATCACGGCAGACGAAGTGCATCAGCGGTTGGCCGAGCGCAACTTCGCGCGGCGTTTTGCCTGCTTCACGCTCGACGACGGATATCGTGACAACCGGGACTTCGCGTTGCCGGTGCTGCGTGAATTCGACGCACCCTCCATTGTCTACGTCGCCAGCGATTTCGCCGAAGGCGTCGGCCGGTTGTGGTGGACCGCGCTGGAGATGGTGATCGCCAAGGCGTCCCGGATCGAAATCGAGATCGGCGGCGCTGCGGTCCGCCTTGAGACCAACACGGCGGCCGCCAAACAGGCCGCGTTCGACCGGCTGCATGTCTGGTTACGCGGATTGCCGGGCGAGTCGGACGTCCAACGTGAGATGAGTGCGTTGTGCAAAACGCATGGCATAGATGAAACTGCGATCTGCGCGTCGCTCTGCATGTCCTGGGACGAGTTGAAGCCGTTCGCGGACGATCCTTTGATCTCGATCGGCGCGCATTCGATCACGCATTGCAATCTCGCCCAGCAGACCGAAGCGACCGCGAGCCACGAGATGGCCACCAGCCGCGCGCGGATCGAGAATGTGTTGCAGCGTCCTGTCCTCCATCTGGCTTATCCCTATGGCGACAGGATCGCGGCCGGCGCCCGCGAGTTCGCGCTGGCGCGCACGGCCGGCTTCAAGACCGCGGTGACGACGCGACCCGGCATGATCTTCCCCGAAAATGCGCAACACATGACGGCGCTGCCGCGGGTTTCGCTCAACGGCAATTATCAGGACAAGCGGATTTTGCCGGTGCTGACCTCCGGCGCCGCAACCGCGATGTGGAACGGCTTCCGCCGCGTCGACGCGGCGTAGGATCGGCGGCGGCGTTCGTCGTCCCTGCGAACGCAGGGCCCCATAATCACCGACGTTAAAGAAGTGTGGAGCAGCTCACCGAACAACCGAAGCGCCAGGGACTATGGTTCCCTGCGTTCGCAGGGACGACCAACTAGGCTTCCTTGACTCATTGAACTCTCCCGCTCAGAACCCAGTCAAAGACAAATGGAGGAACGCATGTTCAAGGATCTCTTCTCGCTCAAGGGCCGTATCGCGTTGGTGACCGGGGGATCGCGCGGCATCGGCAAGATGATCGCCGCAGGCTTCCTCAGCCAGGGCGCGGCCAAGGTTTATATCACCGCGCGCAAGGCCGGGCCATGCGAGGCGACGGCGCAAGAACTCACGGCGGCCTATGACGGTGAGTGCATCGCGTTGCCGATCGATATTTCGAGCATGGCCGGCATCGAGATGCTGGCCACTGAAATCAAGAAGCGCGAACCGAAGCTCGACATTCTCGTGAACAACGCCGGTGCGGCGTGGGGCGCCGATTTCGATGAATTTCCGGAGAGCGGCTGGGACAAGGTGATGAACCTCAATGTCAAGACGCCGTTCTTCCTGACCAAGGCGCTGGCCGGTCCGCTACGCGCCGCGGCGACGGCTGAAAAGCCCGGCAAGGTCATCAATATCGCCTCGATCGACGGCATCTTCGTCAACCCGATGGAGACCTATTCCTATGCCGCCAGCAAATCCGGGCTGATCCACCTGACACGCCGCATGGCGGCCAGATTGATCAAGGACCACATCAACGTCACCGCCATCGCACCGGGCGCCTTCAAATCGGACATGAACAAGGCGGCGCGCGACCACGCCGACGACGTCGCCAAGCGCGTTCCGGCGCGGCGGGTCGGGACCGATGAGGACATGGCTGGTGTTGCGATCTATCTCGCCTCGCGTGCCGGCGACTATGTGGTCGGCAACGCCATCACCGTCGATGGCGGCGTCGCCTTCGCAGGCACGGGACTTGAAATCGCGGGGTAAGGGCGAACGATCGCCGCCGCGACCAACAGCGTCATCCTCAGGATGACGAAGATGATGAACCTTACCTGAGGAGCTTGCGAAGCAAGCGTCTCGAAGGATGGACGCAACACACGGACTCGCGGCCATCCTTCGAGACGCGGCGAAGACGCCGCTCCTCAGGATGACGGTTGGTTCAGCGTGGGCTACATCACGTCTCGATCTTCACGTATTCGAAGTCGCCGGGCTTGTTGTCGATGCCGACCTTGGGCGGCGAGATCCATGAGGCGTAGACGCCGGTTTCGGTCACCGGCTTCATCAGTGAAGCGATGAAATCGCCGTCGTCGGAGGACGGCAGCCATTCGCCCTTGCGCTTGTTCCAGGTGGCGTCGTCGATCAGCACGCCGTCCGGCGTGGCGTGGATATCCCTGAACTCGCCGATTTGGCGGTGGAACGCGACGTTCGGCAATTCCAGCCGGATGTCGTAGCCGGCGAGCGCGATGATCTTGTTCCAGCGCAGCAGGCCCTTGACGCAATCCTGCGAATAGTCGTCGCGCAGCCGCATGTTGAGCGCGGTCAGCGCCGGCTCGTCGACGCGCTTGATCTCGCCATTGATGAGTTTCAGCACCGGATAGGTCGAGTTCTGCAGCCGGTGATCGTCATCGATCGCCGTCTCCTTGTAGCGCCCCTTGATGCCGGCGTTGAAGGCGTTCGCGGCGTTGGTCGAGACTTCCGAGCCGAACAGATCCAGCGACAGCGAATAATGCAGGTTCAGCTTCTTCTGGATGGTGGGCAGATCGATCACCCCCAGCGCCCGCACCTTGGCGACATCCTCGGGATCGCTGATGCCGGCGGCCTTCATCGCTTCGCAGGTGCGCTGCACGACGCGGCTGATGCCGGTTTCGCCGACGAACATGTGATGCGCCTCTTCGGTCAGCATGAAGCGGCAGGTGCGCGACAGCGGATCGAAGCCGGACTGAGCCAGCGAGTGCAATTGCATCTTGCCATCGCGGTCGGTGAAATAGGTGAACATGAAGAACGACAGCCAGTCCGGTGTCGCCTCGTTGAAGGCGCCGAGCATGCGCGGTGAATCCGCATCGCCGGAGCGGCGGCGCAACAATTCGTCGGCCTCCTCGCGGCCGTCGCGGCCGAAATATTTCTGCAGCAGATACACCATCGCCCAGAGATGGCGGCCTTCCTCGACATTGACCTGGAACAGATTGCGCAGGTCATAGAGCGACGGCGCGGTCTTGCCGAGATGGCGTTGCTGTTCAACCGAGGCCGGCTCGGTGTCGCCCTGGATCACGATCAGGCGGCGCAACGTGGCGCGATGCTCGCCCGGGACTTCCTGCCAGGCCGGCTGGCCGAAATTCTCGCCAAACGGAATGACGCGGTTCTCTTCCTGCGGTGCCAGCAGGATGCCCCAGCGATAATCCGGCATCTTCACATAGTCGAACTTGGCCCAGCCGCGCGGATCGACCGAATAGGCGGTGCGCAAGTACACCAGCGATTGCTGGAAGCCGTCCGGCCCCATGTCGTTCCACCAGTCGATGTAGCCGGGATGCCAGCCCTCGAGGGCCTTGAGCACCTGGCGATCCTCGCTGAGATTCACGTTGTTGGGAATCTTGGTGGAGTAATCGACGTTCATGAAGTTCATGGCGTGCTCCTTTTCGTTGTGGCTCGCATCGCGTCGTATCTTGGTTCGGCGTCATCCTGAGGTGCTCGCGCATCTCGCGCGAGCCTCGAAGGATGCTGCATCGTAGGCATCCCTTTTTGCCATCCTTCGAGGCTCGCTGACGCTCGCACCTCAGGATGACGGCGTTACTTCCTCAAACCCGCGTCATATCGAACTGCGCCTTTTGGCCGGTGCCGTAGCGGCGTAGCGCGCCGTCTTCGCCGACCGCGTTGGGGCGCTGGAAGATCCAGTTCTGCCACGCCGTCAGGCGCGAGAAGATTTTCGATTCCATGGTCTCGGGCCCGACGAAGCGCAGATTGGCTTCCATGCCGGTGAGGCCATCGGGCGAGAAGCTGGTGCGCTCCTCGAGGAACACCCGCACCTCATCGTCCCAGTCGATGTCGTCGAGCGCGAACGTCACGAGACCCAACTCCTCGGCTTCCTCCGCATCGATCGCCTTGCCGATCGAGGCCCGCGCGCGCTCGATATCGGCGGGATCGGCCTGGAACCGCGACTGCAACCGCGTCAGGCCGTGGCTCATCGGGTAGGGTCCGAAATTCATCGCCGTCAGTTCGATCGCGGGCGGCGCGCGATTGTCGCCCTGTCGCGAGCCGATCAGCATGTAGGAGCGGTCGGCGGCGAACACGAGTTCGGCCAGCGTACCGACGAAGCACGAGCCCGGCTCGACCAAGGTCACCAGCGTGCGCGAGGTGACATCGATGCGCTTGAGCACGCGCTTCCAGTACTGCCTGATCTCGTTGACCAGCCAATGCGCCTTGTTGGCTTCAAGCAAAGCGTCGCAGGCGATCACATTGGCGCGATCGCCGTGCGACTTGAACACCAGCATCGCGGTTTCGAGTTCATTGATGCGCAGATGCAGGATCGCATCGTCCAGCTCGCGCGCCACCTGCAGCGGCCAGAACGAAGCCCCTTGCGCGATCATGCCGTCGATATCGGCCGGTGGCGCTGCCTCCGGCGCCTTGATCGAAATCGTGGCGATGCGCGCGGCACGATCGATGTCGACGCTGACCAGGCCATAGCGGATCGCGCTGTCGTCGAAGCTGCGCTCGATCGGCGCCAGCGTGATGCCCTTGCCGTTGCCATTGCGCTTCGAGGCGGCGGCGAATTCTTTTGTGCGCTCGGCAACCTTGGCTTCGAGCTTGCTGTTCGGCACGATCTCGTCGACCAGCCGCCACTGCACCGCGCGCTTGCCCTTGATGCCTTCCTCGATGGTGCAGAAGAAGTCGGCGTGGTCGCGGCGCACCTTGCGCTTGTCGACCACGCGCGTCAGTCCGCCGGTGCCCGGCAGCACCGCGAGCAGCGGCACTTCCGGCAGCGCGACAGCCGCGGCGCCATCGTCGGCGAGAATGATGTGATCGGTCGCCAGCGCCAGCTCATAGCCGCCGCCGGCCGCGGTGCCGTTGACCACGGTGATGAAACGCTGCCCGGAATTCTCGCTGGAATCCTCCAGGCCGTTGCGGGTCTCGTTGGTGAATTTGCAGAAATTGACTTTGTGGGCATGGGTCGCGCCCGCCAGCATGCGAATATTGGCGCCGGCGCAGAACACCCGGTTCTTGCCCGAGCGCACCACCACCACCTTCACGCCGGGGTGCTCGAAACGCAGCCGCTGCACCGCATCGGCCAGCTCGATATCGACGCCTAGATCATAGGAATTCAGCTTGAGCTGGTAGCCTTCGAACAGCCCGCCATTCTCATCGACATCCATCGTCAGCGTCGCGACGTCACCGTCGACAGCGATTTTCCAGTGCTTGTAGCGCGATGGATCGGTCTGGAAATCGATGTATTTCGCGCCGCCTGCGAGAACGCGATCTTCGCCTGCCATTGGGTCACCCTGACGCTTTTGCTTGGCTTCCTGAATATGCACAATAATGCATGTTTTCGATGTGGTCTAGTCGAAAACACCGAAACATGCATTTTGCTTCATGCCCACCAAAATGGCTCGCTCGACCAATGGCCTAAGCATGATCCGGAAAAGTGGGAACCGGTTTTCCGAAAAGATCATGCTCAAACAAAAAGATAGAGCGGGATGACGATTCGAAGATAAGTCATCGTGCTCTAGCAACCGCGCTAGGCGGCCCGCCCCTGCGCGCCGTCCGCACCCAATGCAGCCAAGGCAAATTCGGTGACCGCCTGCAGTGTCGGCCCGGGCGCCTCGCGATGCGGCGAGTGCCCCGCTCCCGGAATGATGGTGACATCGACCGGGCAGTAGCATTCCTCTTGCGCGATCGCGACCTGACGCATCGTCCCATACTGGTCATCCACGCCCTGCAGGATGGCGACGGGGACGCGGATATAGGCGAGGTATTCCGAGATGTCCCAGTTCCGGAATGTCGGATCGAGCCAGGCGCCGTTCCAGCCGTAAAAGGCGTTGTCGACGTCCTTGTGCCAGCGCGCCAGTTTCGCCTTCAGGTTGGTGGTCTCGAAGGCCTGCTTGATTTCCGCAATCGAGCGCACCGAAATATCCTCGACGATGAAATGCGGCGCGATCATCACGACGCCCTGCACGCGATGATCCTGATGCGCGCCGGCATAGATCGCCGCGATCGAGGCGCCGTCGGAATGCCCGCACAAGAGCCCGCGCTGGAAGCCGATGGTGTCGAGCAGCTGCGGCAGCACGTCCAGCGCTTCGATGTGCATGTAATCGATCGGCCGTGGCAATTTCACCGGCGTCGACGCGCCATAGCCCGCGCGCGAATAGGCGAACACGCCGGCGCCGGTGGCCGCCTGAAGTTTTTCCGGAAACTCGCCCCACAGCCCGGCGGAGCCGAGACCTTCATGCAGCATCACGATGGTCGGCGCGTCCGCGGGCGACGGCCCGATCATGCGGTATTCGAGATCGGAACTGCCGATGCGGAGGAAGCCGGTGGGTGCTAAACTTTGCATAACATCAGCTTTCCGAAAATGATCGAGCATCCTCACCGGTCGTCGTCCCGGCGAACGCCGGGACCCATAACCACAGGTGTTGATGGTTATGGAGGGTAACTGCTCCAGCACTCTTACCGATAAGACACGGCGTATGGGTCCCGGCGCCTTACGCGCAATTGCGCGCTAGGCCGGGACGACTCGTGGAGGCAATCGCATTTCCTTCTGCGACTCCTACGCCGCTCCATCCCGCAACTTGAACCTCTGAATCTTCCCCGTCGCCGTCTTCGGCAGAGCGTCGACGACATCGATCCAGCGCGGATATTTCCAGGGGCCGATCTTCTGCTTGACGTGCTCCTTGAGCGCCTCGCGCAGCCCGTCGATATTCGCCTCTGCGCGCAACACCACGAACGCTTTCGGTTTCAGCAGGCCTTCCGGATCGGCTTCAGGCACCACCGCGGCTTCCAGCACCGCCGGATGCGTGATCAGCGCGCTCTCGACCTCGAACGGCGACACCCAGATGCCGGACACCTTGAACATGTCGTCGCTGCGGCCGCAGAAGGTGTAGCGACCGTCGCTGTCGCGAATGTATTTGTCACCGGTGCGGGTCCAGTGGCCTTCGAAGGTCCGGCGGCTTTTGCTGCGCTGGTTCCAGTAACCTTCGCCCGCGGAGGGCGCATCGACCAGCAATTCGCCGACCTCGCCATCGGGCACGTCGCTGCCGGCTTCGTTGACCAGCCGCACCCTGTAACCGGGCACCGGCCGGCCGGAAGAGCCGTATTTGATGTCGCCGGGCGCGTTCGAGAGAAAGATATGCAGCAGTTCGGTCGAGCCGACGCCATCGAGAATGTCGACGCCGAAACGTGCCTTCCAGCTAAGGCCGACCGATTCCGGCAACGCCTCGCCGGCGGAGGTGCAGATGCGGAGCCGGTTGCCGCCGCGTTCCTTGGCCAGCGTCGCGTCGTTGAGCATCGCCGAGAACAGCGTCGGTACGCCAAAGAAAATGCTCGGATGATATTTGTTCATCAGCGCGAACATCACCGCCGGCGTCGGGCGTTCGGAATTGAGCACCGTAGTGGCGCCGACCGACATCGGAAAGGTCAGCGCGTTGCCGAGCCCATAGGCGAAAAACAGCTTGGCGGCCGACAACCCAACGTCGTCCTCGCGAATACCGAGCACTTGTTTGGCATAAGTTTCCGCCGTCGCCGCGAGATTGGAATGCAGATGCCGCACGCCCTTGGGCATGCCGGTCGAACCCGACGAATAAAGCCAGAAGGCCGGTTCGTCGGCATGCGTGGCAACCGTTTCGAATGCGTCGCTTTCGCCGGCGAGTTCGTCCGACAGCCGCTTGTAGCCATGCGCATTCTCGCCGGCGACGACTGCGTTCGCGCCGGCGACGAATGCATTCGCGCTGGCGACGACGACGTGCTCGAGATCCGGCATCCGGCCGAGCATGTCCTTGACCACCGGCAACAGCGCCTCGGAGATAAACAGCACCCGGGCGCGGCAATCCGCCAGCACATAGGCATATTGATCCGAGGTCAGCAGCGTGTTGAGCGGCACCGGCACCACGCCGGCGCGGATCGCGCCGAGAAACACGATCGGGAAATCGATCGTGTCGAGCATGATCATCGCCACGCGTTCTTCGCGGCGGACGCCGAGACGGCGCAGCATGTTGGCGGCGCGTCTGCTTTGCTGTTGCAGATCGCCGTACGTCAGTTCGCGCACGGTGTCGGTGAAAGCGAGCTTGCCGCCGCGCCCTTCATCGACGTTGCGGTCGAGCAGCCAAGTTACTGCGTTGTAAGAACCGGACTCGCCGCTCATGCCGCGCTCCGAAAGGCCGACGCTTCCCAACAGACCAAGCGTGCCACGACGCCCTCTCCCGAGTTTTCTGAATTATAATTCATAGAAAGCCACCGGGTGCGGTTGCTGTCAATCCTTATCGGCATTATGTTTCCGCATTCCATTCGCGGCTAGCTTGAGTCCATGACCGAACATCTCGATCCCGAAACCGGCTTTCTCGAGCAACTCGGCCAGCGCGTCCGCACCATGCGCGCGCTGCGCGGCATGTCGCGCAAGGTGCTCGCCAAGGTCTCCGGCATTTCCGAGCGCTACATCGCCCAGCTCGAAAGCGGCAAGGGCAACGTCTCGATCGTGCTGCTGCGCCGGGTCTCGAACGCGATGGGCGCGCATCTGGAAGATCTTATTCCGTCCGCGGAGCCGGCGCCGGATTGGGCGGTGCTGCGCGATCTCCTGCGCAAGGCCACGCCGCAACAGATCGCACAGGCCAGGGACATGCTCGCCGGCACGGGCGCATCGGCACAGCGGCCAACGTCATTCGCCGGCATCGCCTTGATCGGATTGCGCGGCGCCGGCAAATCCACCCTTGGCAAGATGCTGGCAAAAAAAATCGGCTGGAGCTTTGTCGAGCTGAACAAGGAGATCGAAGCGCAGAACGGATTGTCGGTTGCCGAGATCATCGCGCTCTACGGCCAGGAAGGTTTTCGCCGCATGGAGCAGGTCGCGCTCGGACAGTTGCTGGCGCGCAAGGAATTGATGGTGCTGGCGACCGGCGGCGGCATCGTCTCGGAAGCGCTGACGTTCGACCTGATCTTGTCGTCGTTCTACACCATCTGGCTGAAAGCCAAGCCGGAAGAACATATGGCGCGGGTGCGCCGCCAGGGCGATTTGCGCCCGATGGCCGACGATCGCTCGGCGATGGCGGAACTGCGCACCATCCTGCTCAGCCGCGAGCCGCTGTATGCGCGGGCATCCGCGGTGGTCGATACCGCGGGGCTGAGCATCGACCACGCGGCGTCGCGCTTGATCGATGCAGTTGCGCCTGTGTTGCAACAGGATGCACGCGCTTTCGGACTGCGCAGCGCTGCGTCCTGATTGCCCAGCCCGTTCCCGTCGCGGCTTTCCGGCCGCGCTGATCATAACGACCCCCTTGCAGGGAAGCGCAGGGCTAGTAATTTGATTTCAAAGATGTTTCAGCATGAGGTCGCTCGGAAAGGATCGCCGCCATGATGAGCCAGGAAGCCAACGACCTGATCACCCGTACCGGTGCGAAGGACCCGTGCGGAAAACTGATGCGGATGTACTGGCAGCCGGCGGCGCTGGTCGACGAGTTGCAAGGGCCGCGCCCGGTCAAGCCGGTCAAGCTGCTCGGCGAAAATCTCGTGCTGTTTCGCGATGAAGACGGCCGCTACGGCCTGATCGATCGCCATTGCGCGCATCGCGGCGCCGACCTCGCATTCGGGCGGCTGGAAGACGGCGGCCTGCGCTGCGCGTTTCACGGCTGGCTGTTCGACGTGTCTGGCCAATGCCTGCAGACGCCGGCCGAACCCCGGGACTCCGTGCTGTGCAAGGGCATCCGGCAGCGCAGCTATCCCGTGATCGAGAAGGCCGGCATCCTCTGGACCTATATGGGCGAAGGCGAACCGCCGGCGTTTCCGGAGATCGACTGCTTCGTCGCGCCCGACAGCCACACCTTCGCATTCAAGGGGCACATCAATTGCAACTGGCTGCAGGCGCTCGAGGTCGGGATCGATCCGGCGCACGCCTCGTTCCTGCATCGTTTCTTCGAGGACGAGGATACCTCGGCCGCCTATGGCAAGCAGTTTCGCGGCGCCTCCGCCGGCACCGACATGCCGATGACCAAGATCCTGCGCGAATATGACAACCCGATCATCAATGTCGAACACACCGAATATGGCCTGCGGCTGATCGCGCTGCGCGAGATCGACGGGGAGCGCACCCATGTGCGCGTCACCAATCAGCTGTTCCCGCACGGCTTCGTCATTCCCATGAGCACGGAGATGACGATCACGCAGTGGCACGTGCCGGTCGATGACGAGAACTGCTACTGGTACGCGATCTTCACCAGCTATTCGACACCGGTCGACAGAAAGAAGATGCGCGACCAGCGCCTCGAACTCTACGAGCTGCCGGATTACAAATCGCGCAAGAACAGGACCAACGATTACGGCTTCGATCCGCACGAGCAGGCGACCGCGACCTATACCGGCATGGGCGCCGACATCAACGTGCATGACCAATGGGCCGTGGAATCGATGGGCGCGATCCAGGACCGCACCAACGAACATCTGGGCACTTCCGACAAGGCGATCGTGCAGTACCGGCGCCTGCTGCGGCAGGAAATCGAGAAGGTCGGCGGCGGCGAAAAGCCCTTCATGTTTCTCGATGCCGCGCATGCGCGCAGCATCCAGGGCCCCGCGACGATGGACGGCATCGGCCCGACGCGCGGCTGGGAAACCTACTGGATGGAAGTCGACGTCAAACGGCGCCGTGGCGCGCCATGGGCCGCACCGGTGCCCAAAGACATCGCCGGCAAGGTGCATCATCTGTCGGCGGCCGAGTGATCGTGGGTTCTGTGTGGCGCAGTGAGGGAGTGACGCGTTGAGTTTCGTGGAGCGTCACGGCCTGTGGTCGGCCGAGCAAAAAGAGGCCGTGAGCCGGCTGCGGCGAACAGTCGAACAGCAAAAGCTCGAAGTCATCCGGCTGTCATTCCCCGACCAGCACGGAATCCTGCGCGGCAAGACGCTGGTCGCGAGTGAAGCGCTGGCGTCGCTGGAAAGCGGCTGCTCGATCACCACGACCATGCTCGCCAAGGACACCTCGCATCGCACGGTATTTCCGGTGTTCACCTCGGGCGGCGGTTTCGGCATGCGCGAGATGGAAGGTGCGGCCGACGTGCTGATGGTGGCCGATCCCACTACGTTCCGGGTTTTGCCATGGGCCCCCGAAAGCGGCTGGCTGTTGTGTGACCTGCATTTTGCCGACGGGCGGCCGGTGCCGTTCGCGACGCGCCACCTCTATCGCAGGGTGCTCGATCAGCTCGGCCAGCGCGGCTACGATTTCGTCGCCGGCCTCGAGGTCGAGTTTCACATCTTCAAGCTCGAAGACGCCAAACTGTCACCGGAGCATGCCAGCCAGCCGGGAGAGCCGCCATCGGTCAGCCTGCTGTCGCAGGGCTACCAATATCTCACCGAACAACGCTACGACCAGATGGAGCCGGTGCTGGAGATCATCCGGCGCGACGTGCTGGCGCTCGGCCTGCCGTTGCGATCGGTCGAAGTCGAATTCGGCCCGAGCCAGTGCGAATTCACGTTCCGGCCGACCGCGGGCCTGACACCCGCCGACAACATGGTGCTGTTTCGCAGCGCCGTGAAACAGATCGCGCGCCGCCACGGCTATCACGCCACCTTCATGTGCCGGCCGAAATTGCCAAACGTGTTCGCGTCGGGCTGGCACCTGCATCAGTCAATCGTCTCGCGCGCCAATGGCGAGAACGCGTTCATGGCCAGGGACGACGGCGAGCTGCTGTCCGCGTTTGGTCGTCATTATCTCGCCGGGCTGTTGCAGCATGCGCGTGCCTCGGCCGTGTTCACGACGCCGACCATCAACGGCTACAAGCGCTACCGTTCCTATTCGCTGGCGCCGGACCGCGCGATCTGGGGCCGCGACAACCGCGGCGTGATGATCCGCATGCTGGGCGGCCGCGGCGATCCGGCCACCCGGCTGGAAAACCGGATCGGCGAGCCCGCCGCCAATCCCTATCTCTACATGGCGTCGCAAATTCTCTCCGGCCTCGATGGCGTCGACCGCGCGCTCGATCCCGGCCCTTCCGCCGATACGCCCTACGAGACGCAAGCCGCTCTATTGCCGAAGACGCTCCGGGAAGCCGTCGTCGCGCTGAAGGAAGATCCATTCTTCCGCGAGGCGCTCGGTGCCGAGTTCGTCGACTATTACGTCCACATCAAGAACGCCGAGATCGAGCGCTTCCAGGCCGAAGTGTCGGACTGGGAGCAGCGCGAATATTTCGAGATGTTTTGAGCGCGCGGCTCAGATTCAATTTTGACTCGTCATGGCCGGGCTTCGTCCCGGCTATGACGAACTCAACGCTTGGCCTTTCGAAATTAATCGCAATTCATGCCCTATTTCCGCTTGGCCCGAATAAAAATATAATTCGGAATCAGCCCTAACGCGACGATGCCTGCCATGATCCACCATCCGCGATGAAACGCGGCGACGCGTTCAAGCGGCGAGGATGGTGAGCCGACGATGGCGACGAAGATCGCGACGCCTACCGCCAAAGCTGCCTGCCGGATCATGTTGATGACACCCGAGCCGGTCGCGAACGAGGATGGCGGCAATCCCGCGGCGCTGACGCCCATCAGGGTTGGAAAGCTCAGGCCGACACCGATGCCGATCGGGATCATGCCCATGACAACGAGCGCGGCGTTCGGCTCAAGCCCGATGAAGGTCGCCCAAAATGCGAGGCCCGCGGCGAAGGAGAAGATACCTGCCATGACAACCGGCGCCGCGCCGAAGCGGGTGATCAGCCGCCCCGCCACCAGCAGCGAGGTGATCGGGACCAGCAAGGGCCCGGGCGCGATGGCGAGGCCGGTTTTCAACGCCGACCATCCCCACGCGATCTGTTCCCACAACACGACCGACAACAGCATCGCACCAAAGGCGGCCGAATAGGGCGCCATCACCAGGGCTGCTCCGGCGAATGGCTTGATCCCGAACAGCGCGGGATCGACGAACGGGTTCGGCGAGCGGAAGCAACGCCAGACGAACAGCGCCAGCAGGATGATGGCCGCCGCTGTGCTGCCGGCAATGCCCGGCGAGCCCCATCCCCAATCGTTCACTTTCACGATCGCGAATGTCAGCGCACCGATGCCGCCGGTCACCAGCGCGGCGTCGCCCGGATTCGGCCGCGGCGCGGCGTGGCCGGGAATTTGCGGCAGCTTCCACCACCCGATCAGCATCGCGACGACGCCGATCGGTACGTTGACGAGAAATATCCAGCGCCAGTTCACGGTGACCAATAAGCCGCCTATCACAGGTCCGATCGCAGCGGCGAGGCCGCCGATCGCCGTCCAGGTCCGCACCGCGCTGCCACGGCGCTCCGGCGGAAACACCGCCATCAATAGCCCAAGCGAGGTCGGCGTCATCAGCGCCGCGCCCGCCGCCTGCAGCACACGAAATGCGATCAACGTCTCGACGTTATTGGAGACCGAACACGCCGCTGACGCCGCGGTGAACAGCCCGACACCGAGCAGGAAGCTGAGATTTCGCCGGTAGCGCTCGGCCAGCCGTCCGAAGAACACCAGCAACGCCGCATAGGCGATCGCGTAGCCGTTGAGGACCCATGACATGTCCTCCAGCGAGGCGTCCTTGAAGTCGCGGCCGATATTGGGCAGCGCGACATTGACAATAAACAGATCGAGATTGGCGAGGCAGATGCCGACGCAAGCAATCGCCAGCACCATCGGTGGCGACGCGTTGCCACGCCGCCCCGTGGGCGCTTTCGCGGCATGGACGGCCTTGGCCGGACGAATGTGATCGCTGCGTTCGATCTTGTTCATGAGTTGCGTCTTTCAGGTCACGATTGCACGTGGCCTCACGCGCGCTTCGACGCGCGGAAGGCGGTTTGACAAACCCGGGTTGGTTATCGGGGCAGCGAACGCTCGCCCTCGCCCGCCAGCGATGGATCGCGGGCGACCGCCGCCAGAACAGTCCGCAAGTCAGCCGCAGCACCCTGTCCGAATCCAGCTTCGAAGCGTGCTTGCGCCGCACTCCAGAGCGGCAACGCAGCCGATAAGCGCGCGTGGCCCGCTTTGGTCAGCTTGACGCGCCGAGTCCTGCGATCCGCCTCGTCCTGCACCAGCGCAATCAGGCCCTCTCGCTCCAGCGGCCGCAGATTCTGGCCGATGGTCGACTGGTCCATGACCTGCGCTTCCGCCAGCTCCCGGATCGTCGGCGGCGCATCGGCACGCCGGTTGATCTCCGTCAGCATGGCAAATTGCGTCGACTTCAGGCCGCAGGGCGCCAGAGCGGAATCGTAGAATTGCGATATCCGGCGCGACGCTTTGCGCAGCGCCGTGCAATTGCAGCGGTTGGGTTCATTTCCGGGAGATGAGGTAGTGGTCATACGCGCTCCAATATCGGGATATCCCGATTTAATACCGGGATATCCCGATATTTGGATGGAGTCAACCTTCGACGAAGGAGATGAGAAACTTCCGCGAGGAGCGCAAGCAACGAAGCAATCCAGTTCGTGTCGTGCGGCTCGGGATTTGCTTCGCGGAGCCTGTCCTCGGGCACGCATTCGCGCGACCCGTTGGCTCGCAATAGCGGATTAAATCAAATCCCCAGATACCTATGCTGCAGATCCGGCTCCGCGATCAATTGCTCCGAAGTGCCGCTCCAGACCGCGCGGCCGCGCTCGATGATGTAGTGACGGTCGGCGATGCGGACCAGGTTGCCGACATTCTTGTCAATCACCAGCACCGACTGGCCCTTCGCTTTCAACATCGACAGGCAATTCCAGATTTCATCGCGGATCAACGGCGCGAGGCCTTCGGTGGCTTCGTCGAGGATCAACAGCCGCGGATTGGTCATCAGCGCGCGGCCGATCGCGAGCATCTGCTGCTCGCCGCCGGACAGCGTCACGCCCATATTATTGCCGCGCTCGGCGAGCCGCGGGAACAGCGCGTGGATCTTTTCCAGCGTCCAGGGATCCGGCGATCCCTGGCGATTATGCGAGGCGGCGACGAGATTTTCGCGCACCGTCAGGTTCGGAAAGATCTGACGTCCCTCGGGAACGAGACCGATGCCGAGCTGCGCGATCCGGAATGATGGCAGTTTGCGGACATCGCGTCCGCCGAATTGAAGCGTCCCGGCGCGCGCCGGCGTCAGCCCCATGATCGAACGGATGGTGGTGGTCTTGCCCATGCCGTTGCGGCCCATCAAGGCCACCATCTCGCCGGGCTTGATCGACAGCGACATACCGAACAGCACCTGGCTAAGACCATAGCAGGTCTCGATATCAGCGACTTCGAGCAGCGGCGTTGCATCCGTCATTACTTCGTCAGTCATGGCGGGTCACCGCATGCTGCTCGCCGAGATAGGCCCGTTTCACCTCCTCATTGACGCGGATCGCCGCCGGCACATCGCAGGCGATGACGCGGCCATAGACCAGGACCGTGATCCGGTCGGCCAGCGCGAACACCGCCTCCATATCGTGCTCGACCAGGATGATGGTGACTTCGCGCCGAAGTTCCTTCAGCAACTCCACCATGCGCGCGGATTCGGAAACGCCGAGCCCGGCCATCGGTTCGTCCAGCAGCAGCAATTGCGGCCTGGTGGCGAGCGCCACCGCAAGCTCAAGCTCACGCTGCTCGCCATGGCTCAATTCCGAAACTACGACATCGGCGCGTTGTTCGAGACCGACCCTGGCCAAGGCCGCCCGCGCCGCGTCGCGCAGATGTGTTTCCTTGCGTGCATTGCCCCAGAAATAAAACGAGTGGCCGTCATGGGCCTGCGCGGCCAGTGCCACATTGTCCGCCGCGGTAAAATCCTTCAGCAATGAGGTGATCTGGAACGAGCGCGCCAGCCCGAGCGCGCTGCGCCGGTATGCCGGCAAGCGCGTGATATCCCGGCCACCGAAATGAATGGTGCCGGAATTGGGCTGCAGCTGCCCGGTCAATTGGGTGATCAGCGTGGTTTTGCCGGCGCCGTTCGGGCCAATGATGGCGTGCAGCTCGCCCTTGGCAATTTCGAGCGAAAGGTCATCGGTCGCGGTGATGCCGCCGAACCGCCGCACCAGATTTTGCACGCGCAGCAGAGGTTCAGCCACGGCCCGACCTCCCAAGCAACCCCATGATGCCGCCACGCCCGAACAGCACGATCAGGAGCAACAGTGGCCCCATGATCAGCGCCCAATATTCGGTCAGCTGCGACAAAAACTCTTCCAGCAGGAGATAGGCAATCGCGCCGATCACCGGCCCGAAAAGCGAGCCCATGCCGCCGAGGATTACCATCACCATGAGATCGCCGGACCGGGTCCAGTACATCACGGCCGGACTGACGAAATCGGTATTGTTGGCAAGCAGCGCGCCGGCGAGGCCGCACATCGTGCCTGCGATCACAAAGCAGGCCAGCCGGTACCGCGTCGCCGGAAATCCGATCGCCTGCATCCGCGCTTCGTTGGAGCGCAGGCCCTGCACCACCATGCCGAAGCGCGAATTGACGATACGCCAGATCAGATAGATGCCGCCGAGCAGACAGCCGAGGCAGAGATAATAGAACTGCACCTTGCTCGACAAATTGATGAGACCGTCGAAATCACTGCGCTTGTAGACCGTCAGGCCATCGTCGCCGCCGTACCGCGCCAATCCCGAGGCGACGTAATAGGCCATCTGCGCGAACGCCAGCGTGATCATGATGAAATAGACGCCGCGGGTGCGTAGACTGAGTGCGCCGATCACCAGTGCGAACAGCGCCGAAGCGGCCAGCGCCACCGGCCACTGGATGAAGCCGGAGCCGATGCCTTCAAAGGCCAGAATGCCGACCGCATAACCGCCGATACCGAGATAGGCGGCGTGACCAAAGCTCATCATGCCGCCATAACCCATCATCAGATTGAGGCTCGCGGCGGCCAGCGCAAAGATCACGATGCGGGTGAACAGCGTCAGCACGAAGATGTTGCCGCTGAGCGATGAATAAAGCGGAAGCAACAGGAGGCCGGCCACGACCAGCGCGGCGACGGCGTTGCGGGCGTTGAGCGAGAGGGTCATCGTTTGCTGGCCGGAAACAGCCCCTCCGGGCGGATCACCAGCACGATCGCCATCAGCAGGTAAATCAGCATCGAGGACAACGCCGGCGCCGCGGTCGACGCCGCCGCAGAGCTCAGCACCTTGCGCAGCAGATCCGGCAGAAACGCGCGACCGAGCGTATCGATCATGCCGACAAAGATCGCGGCCAGGAACGCACCACGGATGGAGCCGATGCCTCCGATGACGATGATGACGAAGGCAAGAATCAGAATGTTCTCGCCCATGCCGATCTGCACGGTAAGGATCGGCGCCTGCATCATCCCGGCGAGACCGGCCAGCGCGGCACCGAGCCCGAACACCAGCGTGTACAGCAGCTTGATGTTGATGCCGAGCGCGCCGATCATTTCGCGGTTGGAGGCACCGGCGCGGATCAGCATCCCGATCCGGGTTCGCATCACCACCAGATAGAGACCCAAGGCGACCGCGAGCGCGACCACGATGATTGCGAGCCGATACGCCGGATAAAACACGCCGGGCACGATCTGCACCGGCACCGTCAGCCACGGCGGCAGCGCCAGCGCCAGCCCCGCCGGGCCCCAGATCAGCCGCACCGCGTCATTGAAAAACAGGATCAGCCCAAAGGTCGCCAGCACATGATCGAGATGATCGCGACCATAGAGATGCCGCAGCGCCACCAGCTCCAGCACGATGCCAAGCAGCAGCGTC
>Ga0193717_1000512_pt1 | contig 25914 bp, 19 predicted proteins | sample U2c2metaG_FD_145900 | JGI IMG/M metagenome (GOLD analysis project Ga0193717, IMG submission 145900) | Soil microbial communities from a riparian zone of the East river system, Colorado, United States - U2c2 | ecosystem: Environmental > Terrestrial > Soil > Riparian zone | place: USA: East River...
GATGTACGACACCCAGTCGGGACGGGCGTCAGCAGGGGACGAGTTTCGGCCGGTCACGACGGATATTCCATGCGGATTCCACTGACGGTCATCCGCGTCGTGAAAGTCTTCTCGTATCGGAGTTCGCTTCCGATGCGCCGATCAGATGAGGTCATCATGACAATCTCGATCACGAACCGGCCAGCGCCGGCGTGGCTCCGAGAACTCGCCCACGGTCGCGACAGCTACGAAGAGTTACTTGGCTGGCCGGTCTCCGTGCAGGTGGGCAACCGGGCGCTGATCGTCGCGATCGGCCAGACGGTGGACGCTGTGACGATGCCGGCCGGGCTCGGCGCGCAGGTGCGCGATGAGCTGGGGATCGCCATGCTGAACGGGCCGGTGATAGCCGATCCGGACGGCAGGCGCTGGACCTTCCTGACGAAGCCACTGGAGGCACTGCGGCCGACGATCACCGCGGACCTCTCCCACGCGCACGTGGACCTCGCGCCGCACGGCGGTTACGTCGTCATCCCGACCGAGCCGGGCACCAGCTCCGGGAAGCTGTGGCGCTGGATCGAGCAGCCGACGCCAGCGCGGGCACTGCCTCCCGCGTACGCGGTCATCGGCGTCACGCGCCGGCTCACCGACCACAGCCACGACCTGGCGGCTTAGTCCCGGTCGTCCGAGCGGGTGGCGGGCGGCCACCCGCGGTATCACCAGCTACGCGCACGCTGACCACGATCTGGTTACGCCGCGCGACGCATTCCCCCGCCGACCATCGGCAGCCACGAGTTGCCACCCGGCCGGTCACCTGCTGCCCCCAGCTCGCGCGCGATGCATCCCCCACCCGATCCCAGGGTGCCGGCAAAGTCCGGTTTCTTCAGGTAGAGAGTGGGAGCACACGTCACGAAAGGCGCTTGTGTGACAGTGGCGGTGCCGTGAAAGGCGCGTTGAGGGCGTTCACTGCCCTGAAAGCGTCTTTCACGGCATCTCGTATGTCGCGAACGCGCCGTTCGGGACACGGCATGCCAGGTTCACCAACAGAACGACTCTGCCGAAGCCCCGGCGCGCGATGCGGCTTCCACGCGGTACCGCGAAGGGCGCGTGTGGGGCGTTCAACGCCCTGAAGGGGGCCCTTCACGGCAGAACAACACCAGCACGAACCCACCTCGCCGGCAAGCCGGCTCGCGCGCGATGCAACCCCCACCCGATCCCGGCAGAGCCCCGGCAAAGTGCTGTTCACCCCGAAGCCACCGATAGCCCCACAACCATGTTGTCAAAGGCGCCGTTCAGGGCACCCAGCGCCGTCAACGCGCCTTTCACAGCACGAGCACGGGGCGCGGGTCGCCGGGTTAGGGGCATCCGGCACGCCCCGAAGGCATTGCCACCGTCCCCCAAAACGCCCATCACCACGTAACCCCAGCGGACGAGCTTCACCAGCCATCACATGACTTTGCCGGGGCCCTGGGTTTGTCGGGGGGCCCCGGGTCCAGTCTACCGCCGGGGTACGACAGTCCTGGGGATGTGGATCTTGGCTGTGGATAACTCGGTGGGTTGTGGACAACCTGCTTCGGGGGTTGCAGACGGGGTGGTGGCTGCCTGATCGGCGGCCACCACCCCGGCTTCCCACGCCCGCCAATCAGGCCTTCGACATCTCCCACGGGGCGCTCGCGCCCTTGTTCTCCTTGTGGCTGGAGTCCGAGATGTCGGTCGTCAGCTGCGGCCACTGTCCCTTGGGGAAGCCCTCGCTGTTGTTGACCCGCTGGTTGAGGTCCTTGATGGCCGGCAGCAGCGAGTTACCGATGAACGCCTCGAGCACCGCGAGCGCGGCGGCCACGATGCCCCACACCTTCGCGGCCGACACCCCGGCCGCGGCGGCCGCGGGAGGTGCGCCCGCGCCGGTGGTCGCCACGGCGGCCTCGCCGGTCAGCTCGATCACGAACGACACGACCCCCGCCACGATCGCGAGCCACGCGACGCCGATCGCGATCGCCATCTTCGTCAGCACGTCGTCGACCTCGTCGCACGCGGACTTCACCGCGCCGAGCGCCTTCTGCTGCAGCGGCAGGATGTTCTTGTACGCGTCGGCCGCGCCACCCTTCCACTCGTCGTCGGTCTTCAGCGAGCCGACGTGGAACACGTCCTGCCAGTTGGTGGCCTTGGCACCGACGTCCTCCACCCAGCTGGTGCCGTGGTTCCACAGCGTCCACGGCACACCGGGCTGGCTGATGAACGTGCCGATCTCGGTGAGGACCTTGCCGATGAAGTCCCCGACGGCCTTCAACGCGGACTTGATCTTGTCCAGCAGGAAGCCCGGCAACCAGCCCAACGACGAGTTGATGTTGTCGATCAGCTCCTGGAACTTCCTCGGGATCGCTTCGAGCGCCTCCCGAACGCGCCGCAGAACGTCCTCGAACTCCGCCTGACTCAGTACGTCACCCATGTCTAGATCCCCTCACCAAACGTTGTTCAAGCGGTGGACGCCGGACTCTTCCTCGGCCTGGTAGGTCTGGGCGGACTTCAGCAGCGCGGCGGCGACCGCGGCGTTCATCGTCTCGCCCTCGCCGAGCAGTCGGACCATCTTGGTCTGGAAGTCCTTGTACAGCTGCGTTACGCCGAGCTTGTCGGCGACGTAGGAGAAGTGCAGCGCCTCAAGGTCAAGACCGTCGGCTGTCGACTTGGCGGCCGCGAGGTCGTCGGAGCAGCCCTGCCACTGCGTCGCGTCGTCCCGCAGCGCGGCCAGCGCCACCTGGTACTGGTCGGGAGTTGGAGCCATCGGAGTCCTCCTTCGGGAAAGGTTCTGGGGTACTAGCGGTCGAGACCGAAAAGCTTCGCGACGAACTCCTGCGGGTCGGCGGTGAGCGCGGCCAGCTCCGCGACCGCACTGTCGGACCGGCGCCTCGGCGCCTCCTCGTCGGCCTTGCGGTAGGCGGCGGCGAATGCGCTGCGCAGCTCGCCGGCGACCTCGAGGTTGTTGGACGTGCCGATCCAGATGGTGTCCGTCTCGACCTGGACCTCGGCGACCGTCGTGCCGTCGAGCCCGACGACGACGTGGCCGCCCTCGCTCTTGCCCTTGGTCAGCCGCCTGCGGACGGGCATGGCGTCGTCTTCTTCTTCGTCATAGGCGTCGCGGTCGCGGCGACGGGACGGCTCCGGCGGTTCCGTCTCCTGGCCGACGCGGTGCAGCAGGTAGAGCAGGTTCTCGATGGTCTGGCTGGACGGGTTGATGGTCACCGGCTCCAGCGCCGCCGGCTCCGGCCGTGCCTCGGCCGGCTCGTCCTCCGCCTCCGCGACGCGGTCCGCCCAGGACGTCAGCCGTGCGGTGATCGCCGCGTTGACCGCCTCGATGACCGCGGCCCCCAGCGTGCGCGGGTCGATCGTCTTGTCCCATTCGCGGTCCAGGCTGAAGTCGGTGACGCGGCCGTTCGCGTCGACCTCGGCGTGCACCAGCTCGGTCTCGTCGTGGCCGTCGAACGTGCGTGTCTCGTCCGGTTCGACCGAGAAGATCCGCGCGTACCGTGCCGCCTCGCCCGCGAGGTTATGGATCTCCGCGAAACCCGCTGGAGTGGTCAAGGCCCTACCTCCTGTTGCTGTCGCCGCTACGACGGAAGCCGTCCGATCACAGTTCCGACGCGAACACATTGTTCGCCGATGCAAACCTGGCAGACTCCTGGCGGAACCGCCGCCCCGCCCCGCGCATCTACACCGCAGCTACTTCACGATGTGCCACCAAGACCATCCCCGGGGGAGACATGTCCGACATCGAGTACCGGTTCGGCACCGGCGAGAGCGACCCCAACGTGCACCACACCGAGGCGAATGTCGACGTCGACGGTGACGGGGTGGCCGACGGGGTCGCGCTCGACTTCGACGGCGACGGCCGGGTCGACGACGTCATGTGGGACTCCGACGGCGACGGTGTCGCCGACACGGCGCTGCTCGACGAGAACGACGACGGCATCGCGGAGGACGCGTACTCCGACCCGACCGGCATGGGCACGTGGAACGCCCACGGCCAGGGCGGGAACCCGCAGGCCGGCACCGAGGAGCCGGCGCCCGCGCCCGCCCCGGAGCCGGAGCCGCAGCCACGGCCCGGCCCCACCGGCGAAGACACCCCGGACCCCGGCGAGACCGGCGACGACCCGGACGACACCGACAACGGCTACGAGCCCTACGGCGACAACGAGGACGGCTCCGGCGGTGACGTGCCCGGTGAGCTGCCCGACTCCGGCGACAGCTCCGACGCTCCCAACGAAGACGACACCGACAACACCGACGGCCCCGACATCCCCGGCATTGGCTCGGACTCGGACGACGGCGACTCGAGCGACGGCGACAGTGACTCCGGCGACGGCACCCCGAACTACGAGCCGCGCGAGGACGACGGCGACGACGCGACCGGCCTGTTCGACAGCCTCGAGGACGCCCCCGACGTCGGCACCGACACGGTCAGCGAGTGGTACGACGACATGATGACCTAGTCATCGGCGTCGCCGTCGCCGGTCCCGTTGTGGCGTGCGCGTAGCGGCAGCCCGAACCAGAGGTAGCCGAACATGGCCGCGACCAGCACGGTGACCACGGTCGCCACCACCGGTCCGGCCACGACCTTCATCAACAGCAGCACGGTCGTCGTCATCGCCACCGCGAGACACGCGAGGCCGACGACGGTCGTGTTGTTCGCCATGCGCAGGATCTCCTGACGCTGCCCGTGCCGGAACAGCAGCCGGTGCCACGCGGCGGGCGCGGTGAGCAGCGCGACGGCCACGGTCGCGAACAGCACCGCGACCAGGTGCACGACCTGTTCGAAGCCGGACGCCCGCGCGTAGTGCTCGGTGAACGCGACCGCGAGCAGGAACCCGAACAGGAACTGCACGCCGGCCTGTGCGACGCGCAGCTCCTGCAGTAGTTCGTTGAGGTTGCGGGCTAACTGCTCGTCGCGGGACTCGGTGCCCTCGGTCCTGTCGTCCTCAACCGCCATTCCCGCGGATTACCTCGCGCGCGCGAACCCGAAACCGGTTCAGGCCGGTGGCGACAGCCGCAGCACAGCCACGCCGTCCACAGTGGCGAGCGCGGCGATCGTGAAACCGTTGAAGCTCGTGGTGGCGTACCCGCCGGGGTCGGCGTAGAGCTGCGCGCTGATCGTGCCCCCGCCGGTGGTGGTGCCGGTCAGCTGCGCGCCGTTGGTCCCGTCGACCCGTTCCAGTGTCAGGGAGGCGATCCCGGTCGCCGGATCCAGCGGGATCGTGACCGGCGCACGCAGTTCCACCTCGCACGTTCCGTCGAAGCACGCGGAGACGTCGGAGCCGTCGGCGGCCGGCGGGAGGTCCGAGTCGGCCGGCGGCTCGGTCGCCGAGGCGGATGGGGCCGACGGGGCGGGCGCCGAGGTGCTGGCGGACCCGCCGGGGTCGACGGTCTGACCGGTCCCGATCGGCGACCCGCCGACATGGACAGCGCAGCCGGCACAGCCGGCGAGCAGGAGGCCTAACGCGACTGCGCCCACTCGGCGCAGTCGGCCACTGGCATCATGAGTCAGCACGTGAGATCCAGTCTCGTTGGGGGGTTCCTGGTTGGACGACATGACCGACGACCAGTTTCCCAGCCAGCCAGAGCTCGCGGACGGGCTGCCCGCGTTCCGCCTGATCCGCAAGCTGTCGGAAACCCGGATGAGTGTCATCTACCTCGCCGAGGAAAAGCATCTCGGCAACCGGCCGGTCGCGCTCAAGGTCATCGCCCCGACGCTCGCCCACGAGCCGACCTTCCGTGAGCGGTTCCGCAGGGAGATGCTGTCCGCGGCGAACCTCAGCCATCCGAACATCGTCCCGGTCTTCTCCGCGCCCGCCGACGACGACCTGCTGTACCTGGTCATGCCGTACATCGACGGCCCGAACCTGCGTGACCTGCTCAAGTCCGGCCCGCTCGACCTGGCGTGGACCGTGCACGCGATCCGCGAGATCGCCACGGCGCTGGACTTCGCGCACGCGGCCGGCGTGGTCCACCGCGACGTCAAGCCGGGCAACATCCTCGTCGAGCGCCGGTCCGGCCGGATCCTGTTGTGCGACTTCGGCATCGCCGCGCCCGCGCTCGGCGAGCGCCTGACCGAGGTGGGCCGTCGCGTCGGCACCCCCGGCTACCTCGCGCCGGAGCTGATCCCCGCCGGCGACGACGTCGACAGCGCGCCGATCGACCCGCGCGCGGACGTGTACTCGCTCGGTGTCGTGCTGTACCAGTGCCTCACCGGCCGCGCCCCCTACCTGCACTCGGACACCGGCGCGCTGCTGTGGGCGCAGGGCCATGAGGACGCGCCGCCGGTGACCGCGTTGCGGCCCGAGCTGCCGGCCGCGCTCGACAAGGTCATGGCGACCGCGCTCGCGAAGCAGCCGCAGGACCGGTACGCCTCCTGCCAGGAGCTGGCCGACGAGCTGACGCTGGCGGTCAGCGGCGGCCGGGTGCGGGGCGCGCGCCGCAAGCCGCCGCGTCGGCGGGTCCGCTGGCAGCCGCTCGCCGCGGCCGCCGCCGCGGTGGCCGTCGTCGCCGCGACCGTCGTGGTCGTGGTGGCCACGACCGGCGGCGACTCGCAGGCCAGCCCCATCTTCCGGGTGCCGTCGCCGTTGCGTGGCGACTGCGACTCGACCGGGCCGTCGCCGAACCTGTCCGGCGCGGACGAAACACTGTTGTGCCGCGACGGCGACCAGCAGGTCCGGTTCAGCCTGTTCGGCGACCGGGCCGCCATGGACGACGCGTACGCCGACGCGACGCGCGGGTCGGGCGTGGCCCGCGACACCGGCGACTGCACGGTCGCGTCCGGCGCGGAGCACCGCTACCCGAACGGCGGCAACCAGGTCGGCCGGGTGCTCTGCTACACCGGCGACAACACCACGCGGCTCGTGTGGACAGACGACCGCCAGCACACGATCGGCGAGGCGGATGCCCGCGAGGCCACCGACCTGACACTCGCGAAGGCGTGGGCGGGCTGGGTCGGCATCCCGGCCTTCCCCACCGCAGGCGAGAAGTCGCTGATCGACCTCGTCGACCTGAGCCGCTGCGACCGGACGCAGGCCGGGCAGCTCGACACGTTCCGCGACCTGGTCGCGGCCATCGACTGCGACCCGGTCAGCGACGGCGCCACCGCCGTGTCGTACTTCCGGTTCAGCAACACCGACGCCTTGCGGCGCACGTACGACCAGCACGCCGACGCGGTCAACCCGCCGGGCGGCGTGGACTGCACCGACGGCGACCCGCCGCCGAACTTCCTCGGCAACCGCAAGTACGACCTGCGCAGCGTCGACCTCGGCAGCATGCTCTGCTACCTGGGTGACCGCGGCACGCCCGTGCTGGAGTGGACGATCGAGCCGCTGCACCTGATGATCCGCGCGACCGGCACCGCGCCCGCCGACCTCGTGGAGTGGTTCCGCAAGACCTACGGCATCCCACTGTCCGCGGTGGTCGAGGCGGCCAACTCGACTGCGAAGCCGCCGTTCCCGAACGCGGCGGAGTCCACGCTCCTCATGCACATCCCGGAGAACACGCGGAAGAACTGCATGCGTCCTTCGGCCAGCCAGGTCGAGGACAACCTGAGCACGGCGAACAAGGCGGCGGTCGTGTGCGGGCCGAGCCCCGCGGCGTCGATCATCTTCTACTACCAGTTCGCGGACGCCGCCGCGATGAACCAGGCCTACCTCGCGCACCAGCAGGTCAGCGGCGGCGACTGCCTCGCGGGCCCGCCGGACTTCAGCGCCGACGCGCCCTACTCGCGGGGCGGCGACTCCGGGCGGCTGTCGTGCGGCTCGGCCGGCAACCTGCACCTGATGTGGACGTCGGACCGGTTCGGCATCCTGACGTTCGCGTTCCAGGGGTACGCGCAGCAGGACCTGCTCGACTGGTGGCAGAACGGCGCCGGCCCGATCTAGTTGAGCTACTCGCATTCCGCGTCGAGCAGCCGCAGGTCCGGCGGCCGCAGCGTCGCCGTCTGCAGGAGCTCCTGGATGAGCTGGTGGTTGACCATGTTGCCGGCCGGGTCGCCCCAATCCTCCAGGCGCAGGCCCTCGACGTAGGGCGTGAGCCGTTCGCGTACGCGCAGCACCACGTTCGCGGCCTGCTTGTGCGTCCAGTCGGTGCGCCCGCCCGCGTTGTTCAGGTCGGCGGCCACCTGCTTCCACGACTGCGGCTGCGGGTGCGGCTCCTGGCGCAGGTACCGCCAGGCGAGCGCGGTCAGCACCACCCGCTCGACCTCGTCGATGGGCCAGGACTCCGGCGCGGCGGTGCCGGTCGGGTCGGCCGTGCCGGCGAGGGTGTCGCGCGCGGCGGCGCCGACCACCCGGATCTCCAGCAGGTGCTCGCGCCGCTTGGACGTGCGGATGAACAGCGGGCTGTAGCCCTCGGCGAGCTGAATCTCGTTGCCGGACAACAGGAAGCGCGACTGCGGCAGGCGGATCGGCAGCTTGCCGTCGTTGCGCAGCCACCATTCGGTGCCCGAGCAGACGATGCGGCCCTGGAAGCGGCTCATCCTCGGGTCGTCCGGCCCGATGCACACGTGCACGTCCGGTTCCTTGCGGCCGAACAACAACTCGAACTTCTGTCGTGGTGGCGCGGCGAACCCCCCGCCCGCCGCGAGCACGAAGATGCTGCCCGGCGGGGCGGGTGGCACCCCGCCGGCCAACCCGCCGACCGAGGGCGGCAACGGTTTTGGCGGAAACCCGAAGTCGACCCCGGTCATGTGCGGTCCGCACCAACCTGCTCGTCGAGCAGCCGTAGGTCCGGCGGCACGAGCGTGGTCGACAGCAACAGCTCGCGCAGGAGGTTGTCGTTGAGCTTGTTGCCGACCGGCTCGCCGACCTCTTCCCGTGTCAGGTTCGCCACGCCGGCCTTGGACAGCCGCGACCGCACGGCGACGACCGTGTGCTCGACACGGCGCGCGGTCCAGCCCGCGTCCGGCTGCAGCTCGGCGAGCTGGTCGGCCGCCTGCTGACGACCGAGCGGCTGCGGGTCGGCCTCGTGCAGCAGGTAGCGCTGACCGAGCACGACGAGCACCTGCCGCTCGTCCGGCTGGAGGCGCCAGGTGCGCGGCGGCTCGGTGACGTCCCCCGGCCGCGGCGCCGGCCGCGACCCGTCGTCACCGGCGACGAACAGCTCGAGCAGGTGCTCCCGGCCTCGGGTGCCCGGCACGAACAGCGGTGTGTAGCCGGCGGCCAGCGGCAGCGACTCCTCGTCGCTGAAGAGCCACTGCGAGCCGGGCAGCCGGATCGGCAGCCGGCCGGTGTTGCTGACCCACCAACGGCCGTCCTGGCAGGTCAGGAGCCCGTGCTGGCGGCTGACCTTGCGGTCGTCCTCGCCGATGCAGATGTGGACCGCCGGCTTGTTGCGGCCGAACACGACCGTGCGTCCCTCACGCGGGCCGACGGCGAACCCGCCGCTGATGGCCAGTGCGTAGATCGCGCCGGGCGCGGAGCGGGGCACCCCGAAGGCCAGGCTGTCGTGCTTACTGGACAACGGCTGCCCGTCCACGAGCAGCGTGTTGGCGTCCATGCCGTCCTCCCGGGGTTCCGCGCTTCGATCTCAGTATGCGACGCGGCGGCGGGGACCGGTCCCGGGTCAGTGTGAGTTCAGGTCGCTCTCCACTGCGCGGCGGGCGGGCGCTGTCCGAAGTTGTCGGTGCCCCTCGCTAGTTTGGGCGCATGCAGACCGTGATGCTGTCCGGCGTCGACCTCGCGGGCCTCGAGGACGCCGCAGGGCCGACGTCCTACGCGCGGGGCGTCACCTACGCGCGTCAACACGCCGTCGTCTCGATGCGGTGGGACGAGTCCGAGTGCGCGGTGACCGGACGCGTCCACGGACGGCTGGGCAACTTCTACACGACCACCGCCTACTTCTCCTCCGGCAACGGTCCGGCCATGGAGTTCGCGCAGGGCGACTGCGACTGTCCGGTGGGGCTGGACTGCAAGCACGTGGTGGCGTTGGTGCTGACGGCGGCGGGGTTCGGCCCGACGCGGGTCACGTCGCCAGCACGCCCACGGCGGGCGAACTGGGACCAGTCGCTCGACTCGCTGCTCGACACGTGGGCGGCCGACGAGCGTGCCCCACGCGCGGGGACCCCGCTGGCGATCGAGCTGACGCTGTCCGCCGACGTGCCGAGGATCGGGCGGACCGCGACGCCCAAGGTGTTCGCACGCCCGGTGCGGGCCGGCCGGAACGGTTGGGTGGCCGGCGGGTTGAGCTGGTCGAAGCTCGGCTCCCTCGACCGGGGCGACCACCCCGACGAGCACGTGCGGCTGCTCAGGGAGCTGTACGCCCTGTACCGGTCGAGCAGGCAGGTCCAGTACTACTCGCACGAAGAACGGTCCCTCGATCTGTCCACTTTCGACAGTGCGCGGCTGTGGTCGATGCTGGACGACGCCGACGAGCTCGGCGTGCGGCTGGTACACGGACGCAAGCGGCTGGGGGACGTGGTGCGGTCCGGCTCCGCCCGGCTGCTGCTGGACGCCACCCGCGCCGGAACGAACGGTCCGTTGACCATCAGCCCGGTGATCACGGTGGCCGGGGCGGCGGTCGATCCGGTGCCGGTGACCTTCATCGGTTCACCCGGCCACGGCGTGGTGTACGTCGAACGGGCCGACCTCGGGGCGGGCACCGACCACACCGAGTGGCGCCTTCGGCTCGCCAGGCTCGACGAGCCCGTGCACCGGCAGTTGCAACGGCTGGCGCTCGGCGACGGTCGCATCGAGGTGCCGGTGGCCGAACAGTCACGGTTCGGCACGGAGTACTACCCGCGGCTGCGGCACCTGGCCACGGTCATCTCGTCCGACGACTCGTTCACGCCGCCCGCGATCTCCGAACCGTCCCTGCTGCTGCACGCGCGTTACGAGGCGGGCCACCGGCTGACGCTGCGGTGGGAGTGGGCCTACGACATCGGCGGCGCGCGGCGGCGCGTCCCGCTGGACGGTCCCGTCGCCGGCTATCGCGACACCGCCGCCGAGCATGCCGTGCTCGCCGGGCTCGACGACGTGCCGCTGGAGCGGTTCGGGTTACGCACCACCGCATCGCTCCTCGTCTCACCCGTCGAGCTGCGGGGCATCGACACGATGTTGTTCACCACCGAGGTGCTGCCGCTGCTCGACGGCCAGGCCGGTGTCGTCGTGGAGATGGACGGCGTCACGGCCGACTACCGCGAGGTCGGCGACTCGCTGGCCATCGGCGTGGCCACGGACGAGGTGGCGGGCGAGACGGACTGGTTCGACCTCGACGTCACCATCACCGTCGAGGGCCGGACGGTGCCGTTCCTCGACGTGTTCCTCGCGCTCGCCAAGGAGCGGTCGCACCTGCTGCTTCCCGACGGCGCCTACTTCTCCCTGGAGAAACCCGAGCTGCAGGCGCTACGCCGGCTGATCGAGGAGGCGCGGGCGCTGCAAGAGTCGTCCGGCAGCACACTCAAGATCAGCCGCTTCCAGGCCGCGCTGTGGGACGAGCTGACCCAGCTCGGCGTGGTCGACCGTCAGGCGGCCGCGTGGGAGCGACAGGTCAACGGCCTGCTGTCGCTCGAGTCCGTCGAACAGAAAGACGTCCCGACGACGCTCACCGCGAGCCTGCGACCGTACCAAGTGGACGGTTACCGCTGGCTGGCCTTCCTGTGGGAGCACCAGCTCGGCGGCATCCTTGCCGACGACATGGGCCTCGGCAAGACGCTGCAGTCCCTCGCGCTGATCTGCCACGCCAAGCAGTCCGCCGCCACCGGCGGCCCGTTCCTGATCGTCGCGCCGACGAGCGTGGTGCCCAACTGGGCGGCGGAGGCCGCGCGGTTCGCGCCAGGGCTTTCCGTGGTGTCCATCTCGGACACACTGCGGCGGCGCGGTCAGTCGCTCACCGAGACGGTGGCCGGCGCGGACGTGGTGGTCACCTCGTACACGCTGTTCCGGCTGGACATCGACGCCTACACGGACCTGTCGTGGGCCGGCCTGATCATGGACGAGGCGCAGTTCGCCAAGAACCACCAGTCGAAGGTCTACCAGTGCCTGCGCAAACTGCCGGCGCCCGTCAAGCTCGCCATCACCGGCACGCCGATGGAGAACAACCTGATGGAGCTGTGGTCGCTGCTGTCGATCACCGCGCCCGGCCTGTTCCCCAGCCCGACCCAGTTCCGTGACTACTACGCCCGCCCGATCGAGAAGGAGGACGACACCGGTCTGCTCGCGCAGCTACGGCGCCGGGTCCGGCCGCTGATCAAGCGGCGCACCAAGGAGCAGGTGGCCGCCGATCTGCCCGCCAAGCTGGAGCAGGTCCTCGAGGTGGAGCTGCACCCGAAGCACCGCAAGCTCTACCAGACCGTGCTTCAGCGCGAACGGCAGAAGGTCCTCGGCCTGATCGACGACCTGGACCGGAACCGGTTCACGATCCTGCGGTCGCTGACGCTGCTACGCCAGTTGAGCCTGCACGCCGGGCTTGTCGACGACGAGCACCAGAACCTGCCGTCCGCCAAGGTCGACGCGTTGGCCGAGCAGCTCCACGAGGTGACCGGCGGCGGCCACCGTGCCCTGGTGTTCAGCCAGTTCACCGGGTTCCTGGCCACCGTGCGGGCGCGGCTGGACGCCGACGGCATCGAGTACTGCTATCTCGACGGCAAGACCCGGAACCGGAAGGAGGTGTTGGCGCGCTTCAAGGACGGTGCGGCGCCGGTGTTCCTGATCAGCCTCAAGGCGGGCGGGTTCGGGTTGAACCTGACCGAGGCGGACTACTGCTTCCTGCTCGACCCGTGGTGGAACCCCGCGACCGAGGCGCAGGCCGTCGACCGCACCCATCGCATCGGGCAGACCCGCAACGTCATGGTGTACCGCCTGATCGCCAAGGACACCATCGAGGAGAAGGTGATGGCGTTGAAGGCGAGGAAGGCGGCGCTGTTCACCAGCGTGATGGACGACGGCAACATGTTCGGCACCGGCCTGGACGCGGACGACATCCGCGGTCTGTTCAGCTGACCCTCTTTTGAATAGGACACTATGTCGGCATGGCCGATATTCCCGACCTGACGATCCGGCAGATCGAGCGATGGTGCGACAAGCGCGTCCCCGCCCGGCTGCGAGACGAGATACGCGTGGAGTGCCGGCGCCGGGGGCAGTCGGTGACCATCGTCGAGCGGCGCGCGCCGTGGTCGCCGGACGTCGGCCCGGACTGGACCGAGCAGAAGATCGCGCAGCTACGGCTCGACGACAGTGGGCGCTGGTCGGTGTACTGGTCCGACAGCGCCGGCCGCTGGCGGACCTACCCGGACGCACCGCGTGCCGACCATCCGACACCGCTGCTCGCGGAGATCGACCGCAACCCGAACGGCGTGTTCTGGGGCTGAGCCGTCCTACCCGGCGTGGCCCGGGGGTCCGGTCGGTGGCAACCGGTAGCCTCTGTGCACCCCATCCCCTTCTCGCCGGAGGACCGAATGCTGGTCCTGCACGGATTCTGGCTTCCGAACGACGGCCTGTGCCTGTGGGCCGAGGACTCGGAGCGCACGGTCAAGAGCTCGAGCCAGGCGCTGCGCTCGGCGCGGCCACATCCGTATGCGGCGCCGGACGGCATCCTGGCCGGAATCCACCAGGGTAAGCCTGGTGAGGCGGTCCTGCGGCTGCCGTCGCTGCGCTCCGCTCCGCTGGACTCGCCGGAACTGATCAGGGTCGTCCCGCGCCCACCTGCCCGGTCGGCGGCCGCGCTGCTGCCGTGGACGGTTCCGGTCGTCACGCTCGACGCGGCCTCGGCGCTCGGTGCGCTGTCCGAGCCCGCCAAGGACATTCGGCACGGCACCTCGTTGGACTACCTCGCCGAGCTGGCGGCGTTCGCCCGTGAGCTGGTGCTCCGAGGGCGGGTGCTGCCCACAGTCCAGCGCGCCGTCGGCGCAGTGCGCGCAGTCAGCGCCGTCGCCGGCTGGCGGCCGGTCCTTCAAGGACGCGATGTCGTCGCGCTGCACACGCTGGTCACCGCGATGCCACCGGTCTGCCGGGCCGTGCCGGGTCTTGACGATCCACACGAGCTGGTCACCGGCGCGCTGCGCGCGTTTGTGGACGCCGCGGTGCGCGAGACACTGCCTCCCGGCATCGACCTCACCCCCGTGCGACGGGGCCGTCGCCCCAAGCGGTTGCCCGCGGTCGAGGCGTGGCTGTCCGCGCTGTCGGCTCCGGACGGCCGGTTCGACGCGGACTCCGACGATCTCGACGTGCTCGTCGGGGCGCTGCGGCCCTGGCAGGACGTCGGCGTCGGCCGAACGTCGCCGGCGCGGGCGACGTTCCGGCTCACCGAAGACACCGCTGAGCCCGGTGCCGACCCGGAAACCTGGTGGCGCCTGGAGTTCCACCTGCAGTCCGTGGAAGATCCGAGTCTGCTGGTGCCCGCGGAGCGGGCCTGGCGCGACGACGGCAGCCTGAGCCGATGGCTGGCCCGCCCGCAGGAACTGCTGCTGACCGAGCTCGGCAGGGCCAGCCGGATCTACCCCGACCTGGCCAACGGTCTACGTCAGGCGCGGCCCTGCGCGCACGAACTCGACGCCGACGGCGCCTTCCACTTCCTGTCCACCGTGGCTCCCGCACTGGACGAGGCCGGCTTCGGGGTCCTGCTGCCCTCCTGGTGGGACGACCGCCGCAAGCTGGGCCTCACGCTGTCGGCACATACCCCCGTCGACGGTGTGGTGGCCAAGAAGAGCCGGTTCGGCAAGGACCAGTTGATGGACTTCCAGTGGCAGCTCGCCATCGGTGACGACACCCTCACCGAAGCGGAGATCGCCGCGCTGGCCGAGACCAAGACGTCACTCATCCGGCTGCGCGGCCAGTGGGTCGCGGTCGACCCCGATCAGCTCACACGCGGGTTGACGTTCCTGAAGCGCGAACCGACCGGACGCAAGACCGCTGCCGAGATCATCGCCATGGCCGCCAGCCACCCGGACGACCTGGACACGCCCCTGCCCCTGACCGGCGTGCGAGCCGACGGCTGGCTGGGCGACCTGCTGGGCGGCACGGTGGCCCAGTCGTTGCGCGCCGTGCCGACACCGGACGGATTCCTCGCCGAGCTGCGGCCCTACCAGCAGCGGGGTCTGTCGTGGCTGGCATTCCTGTCCTCGCTCGGGCTTGGTGCCTGCCTCGCCGACGACATGGGGCTGGGCAAGACGATCCAGCTACTGGCCGTCGAGTCCATGCACCGGGCGGAGCACCCGGACGCGGGCCCCACCCTGCTGCTGTGCCCGATGTCGCTGGTCGGCAACTGGCAGCGAGAAGCGGCGAAGTTCGCTCCCGACCTGCGGGTGTATGCCCATCACGGTCGGGAACGCCTGCGTGGCGAGGCGCTGGTTGAACGACTCGACCAGACCGACCTGATCGTCACCACCTACGCCACCGCGACCCGCGACATCAACGAGCTCGTCGACCACGACTGGCACCGGGTCGTGCTCGACGAGGCGCAGGCGATCAAGAACAGCCTGTCGCAGTCGGCCAAGGCGGTGCGGCGGCTACGCGGCGGGCACCGCATCGCGCTGACCGGGACACCGGTGGAGAACCGGCTGGCCGAGCTGTGGTCCATCATGGACTTCCTCAATCCCGGCATGCTGGGCTCCGCGGAGCTGTTCCGCACGCGCTACGCGATTCCGGTGGAGCGCCATGGACTCACCGAACCGGCCGAGCGGCTGCGCGCCATCACCCGCCCCTATGTGCTGCGCAGGCTCAAGACCGACCCGACCGTCATCGACGACCTCCCCGACAAGATCGAGATCAAGCAGTACTGCCAGCTCACCACCGAGCAGGCGTCGCTGTACCGGTCCGTCGTGGACGACATGATGGAGAAGATCGAGAGCACCGACGGCATCGAGCGCCGGGGCAACGTGCTCGCCGCGATGGCCAAGCTCAAGCAGGTGTGCAACCACCCGGCTCAGCTACTGCACGACCGCTCCACGATCGGCCGGCGCTCCGGCAAGGTGATCCGGCTGGAGGAACTGCTCGAAGAGATCATCGCCGAGGGCGACAAGGTCCTGTGCTTCACCCAGTACACCGAGTTCGCCGAGATGCTAGTGCCGCACCTGGCCGCGCGCTTCGGCACCGACGTCGCCTACCTGCACGGTGGCACGCCGAAGAAACGCCGCGACGAGACGGTCACCCGGTTCCAGTCCGACGGCGGCCCGCCGATCTTCCTGCTGTCACTGAAGGCCGGCGGCACCGGGCTCAACCTCACCGCGGCCAACCACGTGATCCACCTTGACCGGTGGTGGAACCCGGCCGTCGAGAACCAGGCCACCGACCGCGCGTTCCGGATCGGTCAGAAACGCAACGTCCAGGTGCGCAAGTTCATCTGCGCGGGAACCCTCGAAGAGAAGATCGACGAGATGATCGAGGAGAAGAAGGCCCTGGCCGACCTGGTGATCTCCGACGGCGAGGGCTGGCTCACCGAACTGTCCACAAGAGACCTGCGCGACGTGTTCGCGCTGTCGGACGGAGCTGTCGGTGAGTGACTGGTACCCGCCACCGTCACGCCCGCTCGCGGTCGAGGACGGGCTCAAGGTCCGCAGCACGCGCGGCGCGATCGGCGAGACCTGGTGGTCCGAGCGGTTCGTCGAGGTACTGGAGGAGATCGGTCTCGGCAGCCGGCTGCAACGAGGCCGCGCCTACGCCCGCAAGGGCCAGGTGATCTCGCTCGACGTGGACGCCGGCTCGGTCACCGCGCGGGTGCAGGGCAGCAGGTCACGGCCCTACCGCGTTCGTATCGGCATCACCGCGTTCGGCAAGCTGGACTGGGCCAAGCTGGAGCGCACGCTGGCGGACAGCGCCTGGTACACCGCCAAGCTCCTCGCCGGTGAGATGCCAGAGGACATCGAGGACGTCTTCGCCGGTCTCGGACTGGCTCTGTTCCCGACGACGGCCGGCGACCTGTCGATGGACTGCTCGTGTCCCGACTGGGAGGTGCCGTGCAAGCACCTGGCCGCGGCGTTCTACCTGCTGGCCGAGGCCTTCGACGACGACCCGTTCACCATTCTCGCCTGGCGCGGACGAGAGCGGGAGGACCTGCTGGCCAACCTGGCTGCCGCGCGCTCAGCCGGCCCACCCGCCGCCGACCACGCGGAACAGACCGGCACACCCCTTGCCGACTGCCTCGATACGTTCTTCGCCAAGCAGGCAGAGATTCCCGCCACCAGTGCACCGTCGACCGCGGGCACGGCCCTGCTCGACCAGCTACCACCGGTCGAGGTCGCCGTGCGCGGCCGCGCGCTGACCGATCTGCTGCGACCCGCCTACCAGGCCTTCGCCCCGGACCCGCAGACCGCTCATGAACTGGTGGCGAAGGCGGATCCCGACGCCACAGGTAGCTGACAGCCTGACTGGTACCGCACAGGTGCTCATAACTTGGTAGACTCCAGCTACATAGAAGCTGGCTACCAAGGGCTCACTGTGGCAGATTTCGTAGGACGTACAGCCGAGTTGGCATTGCTGCGTAAACGTCTCGATCGGGTCGCCACGTCGGGCACCGGGATCGCGGTGGCGTTGCGCGGGCGCCGCCAGGTGGGAAAGTCGCGTCTGGTCCAGGAGTTCTGCGATCGAGCCAACGTGCCGTACATGTTCTTCACCGCGACGAAGGGCGCATCACCGGTCGAATCGGTGGCGACCTTCCTGAACGAACTGCAAGACTCGTCGCTGCCAACCAAGCGAGACCTGATCCCCACACAGGTCAGCGGCTGGCCGGACGCCTTTCGGGTCCTCGCGTCCACACTGCCCAACGCGCCGGCGATCGTCGTCATGGACGAGGTGCCGTGGCTCGCCGAGCAGGACGACCTGTTCGACGGCGCCCTGCAGACCGCGTGGGACCGACTCCTTGCCTCCCGGCCTGTCCTGTCGCTGCTGCTGGGTTCCGACATCCACATGATGGAGCGCCTCACCGCCTACGACCGCCCCTTCTTCGGACGCGCCGACAACATGGTGCTCGGCCCGCTGAACCCCGCCGAGACCGGCCGCGCGCTGGGCCTGGACGCAGCCGACGCCATCGACGCCCACCTCATCACCGGCGGTCTTCCCGGCATCATCCGCGGTTGGCCCCACGCCACCCCGCCCGCGACGTTCCTCGACGCCGAATGCGCCGACCCCGCGTCGCCGGCGTGGAGCGTCCCCGAATCCGCGCTCATGGCCGAGTTCGCCACCCCCGACCAGGCCAGACGCGTCATCGAGGCAATCGGCAGCGGCGACCGCACCCACGCCAACATCGCCGCCACCGCGGGAAACCGCCAGGGCGCCATTCCCTCGGGCTCCCTGTCCCCCCTGCTTCGCCGCCTCACCGAGGAAAAGCGCGTCCTCGCCGTCGACCATCCACTCTCGACACAGCCCGGCAAACCCGCCCTCTACCGCGTCGCCGACAGCAACCTGCGCCTCTACCTCGCCATCGGCAGATCCGTTCAAGAACAAGCCCGTCGCGGCCGCCCGGACGCGGCCGTCCAACTGCTGCGCCGCCGCTGGACCACCTGGCGCGGCCGGGCCGTCGAGCCCCTCATCCGCGAAGCCGTCGAACTCGCCGCCCTCACCCGCACATTCCCCTGGCCCGACACCACAACCGTCGGCGGATGGTGGAACCGCCAGTTCAACCCTGAGATCGACCTCATCGGAGCCGACGGATCACCAGTCGCTCGCCAACTCTTCTTCGCCGGCTCCATCAAGTGGCTCGGCTCTGCATTCGACAACCACGACCTCGGCGCCCTCCAGCGTGCCGCCACCCAAATCCCCGGATTCCAGGCCGGGCACACCGGCCTCGCTGTCGTCTCACTGTCCGGTATCAGTAGCGATCACGACCAACTCGGTCTTGTGTGGGGACCACAGGAGATTCTCACCTCATGGTCATAATCGGTGCGTGCGACAACCACGCTGCCGCGCGCTCCGATCTGCTGCGACCCGCCTACCAGGCCTTCGCCCCGGACCCGCCGCTGCCGTAGTGAGCCGCGGTGCTCAGGTCTCCTCGGGCTTGTCTTTGTCTGGGGTCAGGAGTGCGGTGAGCTGTGCCATCCCGACACTGACCATGCTGAAGCCGTGGTCGACCTTGTTCTCGAGCCGGTCGAGCCGACCCTCAACCCCGCCAAGCCGACCCTCAACCCCGCCAAGCCGACCCTCAACCCCGCCAAGCCGACCATCGACCCCGCTTAGCCGTTCGCCATGCTCCAACTGGGTCTCTCGGAGCGCGTTGAGCGTCCTGGTGTGGGCGCGCAGCTGGGTCTGCATGTCGGACACATCTCGGTCCGCGCCGCCGGCGAGGACGCGGGCGGCCGCCGTGTCCTTGCGTGCGTCCACCATCTGACGTTCCAGCTTGGTGACGCGCTTATGGATCTCGTCGGGCTCACTCATGGTTCCCTCTCCTGTGGTCAAAGCGTAGCGAAGTTCTGTCCAGACTGCGGCGTGCCCCGGCGATGGTCAAACGGTTGTCCACAGGCCCGCGCGAGCGTCAACCAGCGGCCGTGACGCGGCGCCTCAGCGCTCCTGGCATGCTCATCGGCAGGAGGTGGCATGCCGGGCGAGCAGGCGTTCGGGATCGCGCTGGATGATCGGCTGCGCCTGTTCAACTTCGCGACCGCGGACAAGCGGATCGACTATCTGTGGGTGTTGCGGGCGTTCGACCGGGCGCGGGCGAACTACGTGGTTCTGTTGCATGCCAACGAGGTCGCCGCGCAGCTCGCCGAGCTGGCCGCCGACCACCCGGACGCACCGGCGATCGGCGGCGACCTCACCCCGCTGCTGGACCAGCTCCACGGGTGGCAGGTGCTGGACCGCAGCTACGACGGCGCGCGGGCGGCTTCGCTCGCCGAGTACCGCAACCGGCACTACGTCTACCAGTTCTCCCAGGCGGGGTATCGCGCGTTTCGCGCGGTCGAGGACGTGTTGGGGGCCAGCCTCGACGACGCGACGCTGTCGCGGCTCGTGTTTCCCGAGCTGCTGCGCGATCTCGGTGAGCTGGCGAGCGCGAACGCGGCCGGCGACGCCGAGCAGGTGTACCGCCACCTCACCCGGCTGGACGCGAGCCTGTCGGACATGGCTGCCCGAGCGGCACGTTTCTACCTCATGCTCGGCGACCTGTCCCGTACCAACGACTCCCGTCCCGAGATCTTCCTGGCGCACAAGGACGCGTTGCTCGCTCACCTGCGGGAGTTCAGCAACGAGCTGGCCCGCTACTCGCCGAAGCTGGCGGCCGCGATCGCCGAGGTCGACGCCACCGGAACCGACCGGCTCGTCGAGCACGCCGCGAGCGCGGATGAGCGGATCTTCGCCTCGCCCGCGGAGCGACTGTCGGACTGGCGGCAACGCTGGTCGGGTCTGGCGCACTGGTTCGTCACCGACGAGGATGCCCCCAGTGAGAGCGAGCGGCTGCAGGCCGGCACGGTCAGCGCGATCTCCGCGGTGCTGGCGTTGCTGCGCAGGGTCACCGAGGCACGTCGCGGCGGGGTCAGCCGGGAGAGCCAGCTGCGGCACCTGGCCGCCTGGTTCACCGGGGTGGAGAGCGACCGGGCGGCGCACGCGCTGTTCTCCTGTGCGTTCAACCTGACCGAGCCGCGACACGTCAGCACGACCTATCCCGACCCGGAGCTGATCTCCACCCGGCGCTCGTGGTGGGACGCGCCCGCGGTGGAGATCTCGCGAACCCTGGTGGAGACCGGGAAGTCCGCCAGTCCCGGCGCCCCGGCACGGGTCGATCGCAATGACGCCGGCCGCCGCAGACTCCGGGCCGAGCAGCTCGCCGAGCAACGCGCCAGGACGGCCGCCGCGCGGGCACTGGCCACCCACGGGCTCGACGGCCGCACCCTTGACGACGAGGAGACCGACCTGCTGCTCGGCCTGCTCGACCTGGCGCTGGCCGCGCGGGTGCCGGTGTCCGGGGTGACCGGCGGCAGCGGCTCGGCCTACGGGGTGCGGTTGACCCTGCGTCCGCACTCGAGGGCCACCACGGTCAACACCGTCCGAGGGCGGCTACACCTGGATCGCCTGGCGGTGCACCTTGAGGCGAGGGCCTAATGAGCGGAGCTTGCGGAGCGAATCATCAATGTTCAGGACGTCACCGAGTCCGCGACGGGCGCCGGTGGAGCGGAGCCTGCGGAGCGTTCCGGCGCCGCGGAGCGGGCGAGGGGGCGTCATGAGCACTGTCCCCACCTTCGAGCTGGCCGGTTATCAGCGCGCGGCTCGAATCCTGCTGACGCACCCGCTGGTCACCGAGACCTACCCGAATCCCGGCGCGCTGCCGGCGATCCGGCGCTGGGCGGCGGAGCTGCGCGCGGACCTGCTGGAGACCTTCGGCTACCGGTTGGAGCTGTCCAGGACCACCGCGCGGCTCCTGCGCACGCTCGACGCGCTCGACGACAGCCAGCCGGCGCACACCCACACCGACCGGCCGTTCGACCGCCGGCGCTATGCCTACCTGGCACTGACGCTGGCCGCGCTCGGCCGGGCCGGCACCCAGATCGCGCTGTCCGAGCTGGCCGACTCGGTCGCCGCCGACGCGGCCCGGATCGCCGGCCTCGGCCTGTCCACCGAGCGCGCCGCCGACCGGGCCGCCTTCGTCGACGCGGTGGCGTGGCTGGCGGTCCGCGGTGCGCTGACGCTGGCCGACGGCAGCGCCCGCCGCTGGGCCGACGACCCGACCGCGGGTGAGGCGCTCTACGACATCGACCGTGACGTGGTGCGCGCGGTGTACCGACCGACCAGGGTGCTGCAGCATCTGCGCAGCGTGACCGCGCTGCTCGCGGCGCCAACCGCGCACAGCAGGGACACCCGGCGCCGGGAGGCGGGCCACCGGGCGCGGCGGGCGCTGCTCGAGCGGCCGGTCGTCTACTACGACGAGCTCGACCAGGACGCGCGCAACATCCTGCGCGGCCAACACGCGCTCGGCGACGTCGAGCGGATCACCGGGCTGACCACCGAACGACGTGCCGAAGGGGTGGCGCTGCTGGACACCTCCGGCGCGTTCTCCGACCGCCGCTTCCCCGGCACCGGGACGGTGGCGCAGGCTGCCTTGCTATTGATCGGAGAGATCGCCGACCGGATCGAGGACGTCGACGCGAGTCCGCTGACCAGACTCGCTGCGCCCGATCGCGGCGGCGCGGACCTGGCCGCCGCGGTCGACTCCGGGCTGCCGTCGAGCGGGGTCCTCGGCGAGCTGGCCGACCAAAACGGGACAGGCGCGAACGGCGAACCGGACGAGCCAGAGGACGACCGGGACACCGCACGCCACCCACTGCTGGAGGAAGGCTGGCTGGCTGGTGTCCTCGCCGAACTGCTCGACCGGTACGGCTCGACGTTCGCGGCCGCGTGGCGTGCCGATCCCGCCCGGCTGCTGGCGGCGGCGCTGGACCTGCTCGCCGAGCTGCGCATGGTGGTCAGGGTGGCGGGGGGCGTGCTCGCGCTGCCGCTGCTGGCTCGCTACCGTCAGGTGATGGTCGAGGTGCGCCGCCGCAAGGCCGAGCCGACCCTGTTCGACTTCGGGCAGACAAGCGGATGAGCCATAGATTCCGGCCGACCCGCGCCGGCATCGTCAACCTCTGGGACTACGGCGACGAGGAGTTCGTCTTCGCCGGCGGACGGCTGGTGCTGCGCGGGCCGAACGGCTCCGGCAAGACCAAGGCCCTTGAGGTGCTGTTCCCGTTCGTGCTGGACGGGCGGATCGAGCCACGCCGGCTCAACCCGTTCGCCAGCGAGGACCGCACGATGAAGTCCAACCTGCTCTACCGCCGGCAGGACGCCGCCCACGCGTACGTGTGGATGGAGTTCACCCACGACGACGGCACCGCCGTCACCGTCGGGGTGGGCCTGCGCGCGCAGCGGCACAACGACAAGGTCACCCGCTGGTACTTCGTCACCGGCGGCCGGGTCGGCGTGGACTTCTCGATCCTGGGGCCTGACGATCGCCCGCTGACCCGCAAGCAGCTCGTCGCCGAGCTGGGACCCGACGCGATCACCGACCGCGCTCCCGAGTACCGGGCCATGATCGACACCCGGCTGTTCGGGCTCGGACCGCAACGCTACGAACAACTCCTCACCCTCGTACTGACCCTGCGTCGACCCCAGCTAGCCAAGCACCTCGACCCGAAGAGGCTGTCCCAGACGCTGTCGGACGGTTTGCGGCCGCTGGACGAGGACCTCATCGTCGAGGCCGCTCGCTCGTTCGACGACATGGAGAGCGTGCAGCTCACCCTGGATGAGCTGGTCCAGGCGGACGCCGCGGCCAGCACGTTCCTGGCCAACTACACGACCTACCTGCGGACCCACGCCCGTGCGGCGGCCGACGTGCTCTCCGGCCGGCTCGCCGAGGTGAACCGCGCCGGTGCCGCGCTGGTCGAGGCGTTGACCGCGCGACGCGAGGCGGCCGCCCGGCTCGAGCAGGCCGACGCCACCGTGAGCGAAATGGAGCAGGCGCTCGGCAGGTACCAAGAGACCCTGAAGTCGCTGGAGAAGAGCACCGCATACACGCACCTTGAGCAGCTCGACAAGCTCACCGAGCTCGTCGAGGAGCTCGCCAAGGCGGCTCGCCGGGAACGGGTCGCGGCCAGCAGGGCGGCCGCGGCCACCGAAGAGCTCACCGGCGAGCTGGGCTCCGCCACGACGAAGCTCGCCGACGCCAGGCATGCCATCTCCCGCTCCGCCGCCGCGCTGGCCGAGGACGCCGCGGACGCCGGGATCGCCTGGAGCGCCACGGCGGCCGAGCCCGACGCCGAGTTCGACGACCGGGTGTTGGCCGGAGTGGAGCTGCGCCGCGACGACGTGCGCGAGGTGCGCGCCGCCCTCCAGGCTGTGCGGGAGGCTCAGGCAGAACGCGCCAGGTACGAGCGCCTGTTCGGCACCGCGCAGGAGGCCGTGACCAAGGCGGCGGCGGCCGAGCGCGCGGCCACCGAGCTCCTGGCGCAGGCCCGCGCGGACGCGCTCGAGACGTTGGCGTCGTGGTGGTCGCGTCACGAACCGACGATGAGCGAGCTCGATCTCGGCGAGGTGTCCGAGCGCCTGAGCGCGGCGTTGGCACTCGTCGGCGAGCCGGACGCGCCCGCGCTGGACACCGTGTTCGACGAGCTGACCACACCTTCCGCCCAGGCGCTGGGGCACAAGCTGCACGATCGGCGCGGCGATCGCGGGTCGGCCCGCGACGAGCTGGCCATGCTGGTGGCCGACCGGGACCGGATCGCCGAGGAGCAGGACGACGCGCCGGCACCGTTCGCGGCGCGCACGGCGTCCCGAGTGGGCAGATCAGGGGCGCCCCTGTGGCGGCTCGTCCGTTTCGCCGAGGATCTGTCCGCCGAGCGCGCGGCGAGCGTCGAGGCGGCGCTGGCGGCGGCCAACCTCCTCGACGCGTGGCTGACCGACGACGAGGGCACCGCTCAGGCCATGCGCCGGGGTCTGTCCGACGGGTACCTGGTGCCGCTTCCGGCTGCCAGTCGTCCGGCCGGCGCGACGCTGGCCGATGTGCTCGTGCCCGAGGACGACGGCGAGGTCGGACCGGACCGGATCCGGGCGGTGCTCACCTCCATCGCACTGGCCGAGGTCGCCGCGGGTGTGGGAGGCGCGCCAACCGTGTCGGTCACCGGCGCGTTCGCCCAGGGCGTGCAGGTCGGCGCACACAGCAAGGCCGACGCCGAGTTCGTCGGGGCCACGGCGCGGCACCGGCGCGGGGTTGCCCGGCTGGCCGAGATCACCACCCTGATCGGTGTCGCCGAGGAGAGGATCGCCGCGCTGGAACGGGACATCTCCCGGTTCGAGAGCTCGCTCGCCGGCCTGGCCACCGCACGTCGGGAGCTCCCCCGCACCGGCGCGATCGTGCGCGCGCTGCGTGCGCAGGCGGACCAGGCCGGCGCGCTCCGCGCCCGGCGCGACGCGTTGGACTCGGCTCGCAGCAACCTCGACCAGGCGGTGGCCGAGGTCGGCGATCGGGACCGGAAGCTGACCAAGGCGGCCGCCGAGCACTCGGTCGCGCCGAGCGCCGAGGCGGTGGACCGGGTGGCGGCCGCGCTCGACGGTTTCCAGCGGGAAGCCGGCCGCTTGACGGCGGCCCGCAAGGAGGAAGCAACCCGCGCCGAGGTAGTCGACGCCGCGACGCGGCGGCTCGACGCCGCCACGCACGCAGCCGCGGCGCAGGCCGAGACGGCATTCGAAGCCGAGCAGGAACACGGCGAGCAGGCCGAAGGGCTCGCCACCCTGCGCGCCGCCGTCGGCGCCGATGTCGACCGGGTGCTCGCCGATCTCGCCGCCGCTCGCACCGACATCGACACCACCGAGGTACGGGTGCGCCAGGCCCGCGCGGAGCAGAACGACGCCAGCGGCGCGGCCGGCGCGGCAGGAGCCACGGTGACCGGCGCGGTGGACACGCTGCGCAGCGCCATCACCGAATCGCACACCGACGCGCACCGGCTCGCGCCCTACGCGCACCGGGAGATCATGGACCTGCTGCGGCTACCGCCCGGCGCCTCCTGGCCCGGCGCCGAGCAGGACTGGCGTGATCCCGCCGAGCTGTGTGCGCTCGCCGAGCAGGCCCTGGCCGAAGATCCGGCCGGCAGGGTCGTGGCGTTGCCGGCGGCGGTCACCCGCCTGCACGACGAGATCCGCGCGACCACCACGGATCTCAGCCCAACCGAGTCCTCCCTGAAGTCCAGCAAGACCCGGCTTTCCACGGCTCTCAACGAGTTGCAGGCGCAGCTGTCGGCGGCCGGGCACGACTACCGGCCCGAGTGGGAGGCCGACGACGACGTGATTGTGGTCCGCGTCGCCGACGACCAGGGGTTCGCACCGATCGGCGCCTTCGCGCGGCGCATCGCCGACGCGCGCCGCGACCAGGAACAGCTCCTCACCGAGTCGGAGCGGCGGATCCTGGAGGACGCCCTGCTCGGCAGGCTCGCGCAGCAGATCCACGAGCGCACGATCGACGCCCGCGACCTGATCGGCCGGATGAGCACCGAGATGCGCTCCCGCCGCATGTCCTCCGGCGCCA
>Ga0193717_1000513_pt1 | contig 25910 bp, 11 predicted proteins | sample U2c2metaG_FD_145900 | JGI IMG/M metagenome (GOLD analysis project Ga0193717, IMG submission 145900) | Soil microbial communities from a riparian zone of the East river system, Colorado, United States - U2c2 | ecosystem: Environmental > Terrestrial > Soil > Riparian zone | place: USA: East River...
GTTCGGTTTTATCGCCAAGTGGAGTGCCTGTACCATGAGCTTCCAGATAACCAATATCATTTATAGCTACACCTGCCTTTTCCCACGCCTGTTCAATGGCTTTAAGCTGGCCTTTTACGGATGGGCTCATTACACTGGTGCCACTGCCATCGCTGCTTACACCAACGCCTTTAATTACGGCGTAGATCTTGTCTTTATCCTCAACAGCATCCTCCAGGCGTTTTAAAACTACAAAGCCACAGCCTTCGCCAATAATTAATCCATCGGCATTGGCATCAAAGGGTTTTATTTTTTCCTGGCGGGATAAAGCGCCCAACTGTGAAAAGATACTCCAGAAAGCGGCATTTTGCCCAACGTGTACACCGCCCGCTATAACCATGTTACTGCGCCCGCTGTTAAGCTCCTGAACGGCATGATCAATAGCAATAAGTGAGCTGGCACAAGCGGCATCAAGTGTAAAAGCCACACCGCCAAGGTTTAAGCGGTTGGCGACCAATGAGGCTACCAGATTAGGGATAAGCCCCATGGCTGTGTCAGCGCTGAAACGACCTTTGCGCAGCTGAAACTCGTGCTTTACCTTTTCTATTTCAGCTTCACCCAAATTTGGCAGGATATCTTTTAAGATCGAAGCTATTTGCTCACCAGTTCTTACAATTTCAATAGCACGCGTCGCGCCCGGACCTGCATAATTACCTTTGCCTATAATGATGCCTGTTTTTTCGAGCGTGATGTTTTTTGCAAATACACCAGCATCCTCCAAAGCTTTATAAACCAGATCGAGCGTTAATAAATGATCAGGCTCGGTGCCTTCAACCGCTACAGGAAGGATACCAAAACGACGAGGATCAAATTCGTAATCGGGAATAAAACCACCACGGTTGCAATAAAAGCGGTCGACACCAGAAGCTCCTTTATCAAAATGCACCGGATCTATACGATCCGATGGCACTATTTGAGTTGAGTCGACCTTATTAATTATATTCTGCCAAAAAGTTTCTACATCCACCGCACCGGGAAAAATGCATGACATTCCTATTACTGCTATATCGGTTTTCTTCATGAATGATAGGTTTAAGCTGGTGGATATTTACCAGTTGTTGCCTGCCATGATCAATACCTGGCTTTCTTTTCCGTATTTGAGTTCATTTAAAAATATTTCGCGGCCATCCTGCAGCGGAATAAGCGCTATTCCCCGGCGTTCGTATTCTTTTTCAAGGGTGGGCGACACCATTCCGGCACCTTTCCATGGACCCCAGTTTATGGAGATCACTTTACCATTGATCTTTTGTTTAAGTGCCCATGCATACCTGTCTAACACGCTGTTTGCAGCTGCATAATCTGTTTGTCCCCGATTGCCATAAACTGAAGCAATGCTGGAGAAAAATATGACGAATTGGGTATCGGGTCGCAGTTGTTCTGCAAGGGTGCGCAACGGGGTAACTTTGGTATCAAACACGCGCCCGAATGATTCGGAAGTTTTGCTATGAAATAATTTGTCTTCCAGTAAACCAGCCCCATGCACTACGCCATCTATGCGGTCATATTTTTTGTAAACGTTACTAATAAAGCTACTTAAACCCGCCTCATCGCACAGGTCAAGTGATTCATACACCACTGTTGATCCACCTTTTTCTATTAGCGTGATGGTGCGCATAATTTGATTGTTCTTAAAGATGCGCGCTGTTTCCCGTTCAATCTCTGCAGGTTTTTTAATTTCTCCCTGTTTAACTAAATAATTGCGGATCTCATCCTTAGTTTGCAATGTATCAGCAGGACTTTGAGCTGCAGTTCTTGGATCGGCAGATCGGCCTACCAGCATATAAGTACAAGGGTAATCTTTAGCAAAATGGATCATCAGTTCAGAGGTAATACCCTGGGCGCCACCCAGTACAAGCACTACGGCATTCTTATCCAGTTTAATGTGTGATTCTTCCAGTCCTGTAATCAATTGGGAAGGTACCAGCTCCATGACATGTCTTTTACTATCCTGGTAAATGATCTCTGACGGTTCATCAAGGGTAAGTATTTCTTTTAAAGTGATATCAGCTATTTCATCTGCAGACATTGGGCTTCCCAGACTCACCAGGCGGCATTTGGTATGCTCATATTCGCGATCTAAGCTTTTGAAAAAGCCCGGGTAACCCTGATAACGCCTTAACAGGCTGATGTCTGTAAATTCTGTTAAATGAAGTTTGGTATCCGATATAAGATACACCCATTTTACAGCCGAGAAATCCAGTTTTTTGATCAATAAGAAATGGTCAAAGATCCCAACTCTTTTTTCGGCGGCAAACATGTTCAGGATAATTAAGCCCTGATAACCCTGCAAATTTCCACCCGGATATACAATATCAGCCATAGCACCATGACGCTCAAACAGATCCTTCATCCTGATTGCTTGTACGCCGCCGTCATCAGTTATAGCAAAACGTTGTCCCTTAATAAGGGAGGTTTCCGCGGGAGTTAATGTTGCTGGGGTAAGCTCAAAACGCAGTCTTGATAGTGTTTCATTAACTATTGTTTCCGTGTCGGTTTCCTCTATGATCTTTTTTGCTTCGGTAAGTAATCCGGTGCTTTCTGATTCTATCTCGGCTATCCAATTAGCTAAGCCGTTCAGGGTTTTTATCGCGGCAAGTTTTTCCATGATATCATCACCCTGATCCTGGTTTTTACCAAAACCTATTTTGATTTTCAGATCGCCAATAATTTCCATCCTTTTAATAGAGTCAATGCTCAGGTCGGCCTCCAGGTCAAGATCCATGCCCAGCATATCCTGCGGATAACCTGTTTTTTCGCTTACAACGGATAGTATGGCAGATTTTAGCTCTTCAAATGAAAATTTAGGTTGGCTACTATGCACCGTAACCTCTATATCAATATTAATTGCAGTAGCGGGTAAAGTGGCGGCCGGTGCAGCATTCTCAGTGATCCATTTTACCAGTCCATTTAAGGTTTTAATACCGGCAAGCTGCTCCATTACGGCATCTTCATTTTTATCGCCCTGATCAAAACCACCTAACTCGGTGCGTAAAGTGCCAATGATTTCTATACGCTTAATGGAGTCAATGCTCAGATCGGCTTCCAGGTCCATTTCCATGCCCAGCATATCCTGCGGGTAACCTGTCTTGTCGCTTACAACCTGCAGTAAAATTTCTTTTATATCTTTTTGTACTACTACAGCTTTTGAAACCGCCGGTTGAGCAATAACCTGTATATCTTGTTTAGCCGTTTCAGCGTATGTAGTAACCGGTATTACTTGCGGAGTTATAGTCTGTTGTCGTGGGGCCTCCTGGTAGGAATTAAAGTTACTTATGCCTGGATTTTGTCCTAAAAAGGTAAGCATTACATCACGTTGCGCCTGGATCATCATTTTCATGCTGTTCAGGTATTCCTGCATCATTAATTCAGCAGCAGAATTTACGACCGGAGAAATTTCGGTTCTTACTTCTTTATTTTTCATCTTTATAGGTTGAGTAATTGGCAGAACGCCATTTGCAGGCAGCTTTCCGGAAGCAGGGATGGCGTGTTGACCATTAACATACCAAACGGCAGCGCTCTTTTTATACAATGCCGGTTCCTCTAAATTTAACAGCTTAGCACCGCGGCCCTCAAATAGTTTTTCTATATGGATATTACGGCCTGTGCCCATATAATCGGCCAGCATGCATAGCAGGTGGGTTAACTTATTACGGCCATTATCCTCAGCATACAGTAATAGCTCATCTTTGCCGAGACATGCTTTTGTTAAGCCTGTTAATACCTTACCTGGGCCGACTTCAATAAATATCCGGACGCCGGCAGCATACATTTGCTGAACTTCGTCAACAAATTTTACTGGTTTTATCAGGTGATCAGTAAGTCGTTCTTTGATATCCCTGGCTTGTTCAGGATATGCTGCAGCAGTGGTGTTTGACCATACCGGTATACGCAGATCATTGAATTCAATATTAGAAAGTACCTGTTTGTACAAATCTTTTGATTTAGCTACCAAAGGGCTGTGGAAAGCACAGGCAACTTCCAGTTTCCTGAAAGATATTTTGGCTGTTTTAAGCACCTCCATTAAATGTTGTATGGCAGGGGTAGAGCCGGCAAGTACGCATTGTACCGGTGAGTTATAATTTACTGCATATACATCTTTTAAATCTGAAATAACCTTTAGCAATTCATCCTGTGCTGCATTTACAGCAACCATAGCACCTGCATCACCATCTTCAACCGCGTTTAAGATGGATTGGGCACGCTCGGCACTGAGTTTTACCAGATCATCTTCGGCAAAAGCACCAGCAAAGCACAATGCAGGCAATTCGCCATAGCTATGACCAGCAACCATATCCGGTTCAATGCCTAGCGTTTTTAAGAAATTGGCTATAGCCAGATCAACAATACCTAACAATGGCTGAGCCATGCGTGTATCTTTAATGTTTTCTTTTTGTGCTTTTATCAGGCCGGCATCAAATGCGGCATTTGGGAAAAGTACTTTTTCATATTCCGGATGCTGTTTTAACAGGCTGCGCATAGCCGGGAACACTACAAAAAGGTCACGTGCCATATTAATACGCTGGCTCCCCTGTCCGGGGAACATAAACGCTACTTTACCTTCCTGTTTTTTAACAATATAGGTGTCCTTACTTTCAATACCTGTGAGGGCAAGTTCAACCTTCATCATCAGGTCAACTGCATGATCGGCAACAATACTGAGTTGCACAGGTTTGGTACTGGCAGTTGCCAGACTGAAAGCTATATCTTTCAGATCAATATTATCATTTATATCTAACAGCGCTTTAACTGAATTTAAGCGTGCTTTGGCTTCATCATCAGTATCGCCCCTGAAAACAAAAAGTTCAGAAGGCCATGATTTAATTGAAGGGTTTTGTGTTGATACCGGATTTGTGTTTTCAATTACAGCATGGAAATTAGTACCGCCAAAACCAAACGCGCTTACGCCGGCATAGCGTTTTTCATCCATCCACAAACCGGCCTCGGTATGGAAGGCGAAGGGGCTGGTTTCGGGATTATAAAAGCCGTTAGGGTTTTTTAAGTGGATGGTTGGGGGTTTAATGCCATGATAAACAGCTAATGATGCTTTAATGAGCCCGGCTAAACCTGCCGCGCATTTAGTATGCCCGATCTGTGTTTTTACTGATCCGAGATGTGTTTGACCAGCAAGTGCACCTGACTGGTTAAGCATATCTGTTAAAGCGCTTAGTTCTGTCTTATCTCCAACTACGGTTCCGGTTCCATGTGCTTCAACCAGACCTACAAGGGATGGTGTGATACCTGCCTGATCATAGGCGCGTTCTAAAGCGCGTACCTGCCCAATTTTACGGGGCGCGGTTAAGCCCAGGGCTTTACCATCGCTTGACCCGCCAACGCCTTTGATTACAGCGTAAACCCTGTTGCCATCGCGCAGGGCATCTTCATGCCTTTTTAGTACTACCATGGCGATACCCTCGCCCAAAGCAATGCCATCTGCTTGGCCATCAAAAGTGGCACACCTGCCTTTGCGTGACAGGGCATGAGTGCTTGAAAACATCAGGTAATCATTAATACCATTGTGTAGATCGGCGCCACCGGCAAGTACCATGTCTGATTTTTCAAGGAACAACTCCTGACAAGCCAGATCAACAGCAGCTAATGATGATGCACAGGCAGCGTCTACCGTAAAATTTCGACCGCCAAAGTCCATCCGGTTAGTAATCCTGCCCGAAATTACGTTAGCTAAAATGCCTGGAAATGAATCTTCTGTAGTTTTTGGAAGTACTTCGTCCACTTCGGGTGGCATATCACCAAATACTTGTTTAAAGTACCCCCTGAAACTATAGTTGTTGGCCAGATCATTACCACCTTCGGCACCAATAATTACAGATACATTATCATGGTCAAAGCCACCATTGGCATATCCGGCATTTTCCATAGCCTGTTTGGCTACCAAAAGAGTTAATAGCTGTGTAGGCTCAACAGCTGCCAGCGATTGCGGCGGGATACCAAATTCAAGCGGATCAAAGTCTATTTTAGGGATAAAACCACCCCATTTAGAGTGCGACATGTCGTCTGCGGTAGATGCAGGGTCATAGTATAGTTCTTTGTTCCAGCGTTCGTCGGGTACTTCGGTAACACAATCTTTCCCTAGAATAATATTGCGCCAGTATTCCTCTATGTTTTTTGCTTCGGGGAAGATGCAGGCCATACCAACTATAGCCACGTCAAGTGATTTTTCTGTTGACTGTGGTATTTGTGGTGTTGCTGCATTTAAAATATGCTGATAGTTATTTTCGGCAACATCCTGGTGCAACTCCCGTAAGGAAATTACTTTATTGTGCATTACAGCAACCTGACCTATCATGTACATACCCAGGTTTAACTGATCAGCTTCATCAATAGTTACCAGTTCATCTCCACGACGCTCTATACCTTTGGCGGCAATACGTAGCCTGCCCACATTAAGGGTTTCAAGTTGTTCCCATATTTCCTTTTTATCAATGCCCGCCTGCTGTAATTTTTCTTTTTCAGTAGTAAAGAAATCTGCAAACGGAGAGTTCAGGCATCTTGTTTCATGACCTGGCGCGGTTTCAAGCAATACGGTATCCGTAGCCTGCATGGCCTGCTCCTGAAATTTATCCTGTATGGCTCCGGTAATAACCGCTTCTTTGGTATACAGATAAGCTGTACCCATTTTGCTGCCAAAGGCGCTGCCATTATGGCTATAAACGCGGTAGAAAACGCATCATGGATACCACCGGCGAAGAATACACTAATCTGTTCGGGCTGGTCTTCCTTCAGTAAACGCTCAATTTGTTTTTCCCAAAGAACCATGCTTGATAGCGGACCAACGTGCCCGCCGCATTCACGTCCTTCAAAAACAAATCTTTTGGCGCCTTCCTTTAAAAACATATCCAGCAGAGATACGGAAGGGACGTGTAAAAATGTTTTTATACCTGCTTTTTCAAGGGGTTTAGCCTGTGATGGCCTGCCGCCTGCAATTAAAACAACTGGTGGTTTAGCTTCGAGGATGTACTGCATTTGTTCGTCGCGCAGTTCCTGTGGCGCAAAACCAAGTATACCAACACCCCAGGTTTTGCCGCCCGCCAGTGCTTTGGTATCGTTTACGAGTTCTTTTGCACGCGCTCCTTTTAATAAGGACAAAGCAATAAAAGATAAAGCACCCGCTTCTGATACAGCATTGGCAAATGGCGCTACATCACTTACCCTTGTCATAGGGCCTTGTGCAATAGGGTACACTATATGAAGGTCTTTAGCCAGGGCATTGCCCGGGCTGATCACATTCAATGATTTGGCCTGGTTCAAATGCCCGTATATGGCTTCGTTAATGCCAAATATAAGTTTGTTTAATTTTTTATACCGGTTAACAAGATCGGTAGCCAGGGCAATATCCTGCCCCATAGGAATATAGCTCTTTTCCGGATCAAGGTCTGTAAAATATGTTTTAAGATCGTTATAAGATGCATTATCAGGAAGGGCAGGGGAGTTTGGACGAACCAAAACACGGCACTTATCAATCAACTTGGTTTCGGTACCGCTTAATTTGGTACAAACGTCTTTAATGGCTTTTGGAGCCGAACATTCGGGGAACAATGCTAGCTGGCTATCAAGTACTATACCTGCAGCACCCTGGGCAGATAATGCTGCCGCTGTATGGATACCCACACCACCCTGTACCCAAACAGGTATATCCTTAATTTCCTGTATAACGCGCTGAAAAAGTACAAAGGATGATTCATAGCCAACGTTGCCTGCACCCTCGTTACCTTTAATGATAATACCGTCTGCAGATTCGGCTTTTGCCCGCCTTGCAGATTCAAGGTCATGAACCTGGTAAATTATGGAGGTGGTTATATTTCTACGTTTGATTTTTACACCATAAGGCATAATTATCATACTAACCTGGTCAGGTAGTTTAATGGTTGTAAGATCGCTTGAAACAAAACAGACACCAAAGTCATTTAAACCACTTTCTGCTAGTTTTGTAAGCGCCCCTTCGGCGGTGGCTTTGTTAAAGCCAAGATTTAATACGGGAAAGGCTCCTGCCTTGTGCAGAGCGAGTGCGAGCGAGACATCGGGTTTTTCAAACGGGGTTACTCCAATTATTGCACGTTTTTTCATGTTGTTTAGGTAGGTAAAATGTTAAACGTTGATGGTTATCTGTAAAAACTACCATTAATCCCAGATGATGGATATACAGAACAATAATATATGGCAGGTAAAAATAATAATCTTATTTGATGTTTTAACCAAAAAGTAAAAATTTAACAATAAAGACATCTTTATCTTGTAAATTATACAATAATAACACTAAAAATTTATATTTATGCATAGTGAACACAATGAACAAAATGAAGAATTGTAATCAAAAAGCGTCTGAAAAGGTATTATATGGCCTTGTGTTATGTTTTTTATAAAACAGGTGAAAGGATTTACCTTAAATAATAATGATAATTATAGGTTAATAAATAGATGCCTTAAAGTTAAATGTGTTGATTTGGTAGTATTTGAGCCATTTTGTTGATGTTTTCTTAATATACGACAAGTTTCTTTACAATCGATTTAAGTATTACTAATTTTCAAGTTATATTATTAATAATCAGATATTTAATCAATATAAAGAATGTGATTTATTTGCATTGCAAGGTCATAAAATTTTCAATCGGGAAATTTTTCTAAAAATTTGGGGAGTGAGAAAATGATGTTTAAAATAATGATTAAAATTTATTTGCCTGAAAGGAAATATTTGTAACATTTTGCAGATAGTCAATTGATCTGAAATAATATATATGTAACAAAGGCTTTACATGTTTTACCGGTAATCAGTAATTGCATATTCAACAGCAGTGATCTGATTATGCCAAACAATGGTTGGTACCAATATCTTTGTTAAGACCAAAGCGGTACTTAATTCCATCAGATTTGGAGAACAATCTTACTAAAGGAGGAAAAAACAGTGATGCAAATCTCCTGAAAAACAAAAGAGGCCGTACTAAGCGGCCTCTTTTGTTTTTCAGGAGAAACTATTAGTTCACATCAAACCACAATTTAGTGATAAGCAGATCAGCGCCCTGCCGGGCAACAGCCGCTTTATAACTTGTACCGTTTAGTGATTGTTCTGTTCCGGGATAAATGAATCTAACCGGAAATTTACCATTAAGTGTACCAGCAACAGCTGGTTTTAATTGCGGATAATCCAGTCTGCGCCATTCTGCAAATGCTTCCAAGCCCTGGCCAAATAACGCGATCCATTTCTGGTTCCCTATTGATTTTTTGAAATTGGAGGCATCGTATTTAACTGCTGGCTGAGCTATATAAGTATCGACTACCGCACCACTAATGTTATACTGCAGAAACGAAGCCTTTATGGCTTGGTTATACAGATCTTCGGCGTTCTCAGCGGTAAAGCCTCTGGCAGCTGCTTCAGCACGGTCAAATAATACCTCAGCATAGCTGATGATCACGGCAGGAGCGTGCGGTGCCAGGAAGTAAGCACCTGGTTTCGACGTTTTGGTAAAACCCAGATTGGCGGCGTCACCCACTAACAAACCATTAGGTATGCCTATATAAGTTTGCGGAGTTGCATCTTTTGTTGGACTGGCATAAATAGGCAGGCGGGGATCTTTTAACTCGAACAGTTTGTCGACAATGGTTTTGCTGATACGGTAATCATCGCGGGTATCAAATAAATTGCTGATGGGATTTTGATTTGGCGAATCCATATAACCAAACTGTGCTATTTCGCTATTTGAGCTAATGTAACCGCTTCCTTCTGCCTGTATATCGGCCAATACCTGTTTCGTCTTTTCGGGTTCTCTGTCGGCAATTCGTAACGCAATACGCAAACGTAATGCGTTGGCAAATTTTTTCCATAATGCAACATTATTTCCATAAATAACATCACCCAGAATAGCTTTGCCTGATGGATTGAGCGATGCCTGAGCTGTTTTCAAATCATCAAGAAGAGCGAAGTAAACATCTTTTTGTGCGTCATAGGCCGGTGTTAGGTATTGGTCGATATCAATTGCTTGTTTATAAGGTACATCACCGTACTGATCAGTAAGTAAAGTAAATACCCATGAACGTAAAACCAATGCTACGCCCTTGTAGTTAGGGTTGGCTTGCGCATCGGCCAGCTCGATAATTTTATTCAGATTAGTGACACCTTTAGAATAACCTATGGTCCATAAGTCTTGAAATGACGTATTAGTATAAATGTACCTGTCCGGATCAGTGTACTGTATTTTTGCCCAATACTGTACAAAAAGGAGGCTTGCATCCATGTTATTTGATGTGCCCCAGTAAGTATCAGATATATTTTTGGTGGCACCGGTAAGCAGATAATCTGGCTGCGGATTTTGAGTAGCGTTAGGGTTTTGATTAATATCAGATAGTTCTTTTTTGCATGAGGCTAATGATAGCAGCAATGCCCCTGATAGTAAGATGGATGTATATTTAAGTTTCATGATTGTTAGAATTTAAGGTTAACGTTAAAACCAATATTGCGCACGGTAGGTAGGGTTAGGTCCTCCAAACCTTGTCCGTTGCCTGTGTTAAAAGCTGTTTCAGGGTCAATATTAGGCGCGTTTTTGTGAATGATCCATAGATTACGACCTACAACAGCAAATGATGCTCCCTGGAAACCGATGCTTTTAGCCCATTTCTGCGGTACGGTATAGCCGAGTTTTACTTCCCTTAATTTGATGTATGATGCACTATAAACGAATGGCTCATCGGCATTGGTTAATGCTTTATAATAAGCCTGTGCCGATAAAATGGTGGTGTTTTTGCTGCCATCGGCTTTTACACCGTTAAAGATAATACCATCATGGTAAACAGTTTGCCCATTAGGGCCGGCTGCTGTATTAACCGGAACGGCTACGCCGTCCTGATTATTATAATAGCTCAAACCGCCATTGGCTGTACCGCGCCCCGGTAAGGTTGAGGCCAGTACGCCAGTATAAGTACCGGTGCTGTTAGTGCCAGAGTAGATGGAGCCACCTATGTGCGCATCAACCAGGAAACTCAGATTAAAGCCCTTGTAGTTAAAACTGTTATTGATACTGCCTAACCAGTTTGGTGTAAACTTACCCAGGTATTTTTGGGTAGGGTCAATAACCGGTGTGCCATCAGCAGCTACTACAACCTGACCATTGGCATCGCGTTGGAACGCATTACCATAAATAGCTCCATAAGGTTGCCCTACTGCGGCCAGTACCTGTACGGTACCGTCAGACCCTAATAGGTAGCTTTGCAGCCTGTTTTCTTTATCTAAAGAAACCACCTTGCTCTTATTGCGCGAATAGTTTACGTTAATGTCCCAGCTAAAATCTTTAAGTTTTACAGGTGTTAAACCCAACTGAACCTCCAGACCTTTGTTGTTGATAGTACCTCCATTGATCAGTTTTTTAGTATAGCCGGTAGTTGGGCTTACATCAACGCTGATAATCTGATTTTTACTGTTTGTATTGTAAATACTTGCATCTAAACGGATCCTGTCGTTATAAAAACCCAGTTCAAAACCCGCCTCTGCCGAGGTAGTTATTTCTGGTTTCAGGCTGGGATTAAGGTCGATGCTATTGGCGCTTTGCTGCGGGTTGGTACCGAAAGGTGCGGTAAAGGCATAGGTGTTCAGTAAGTTATAAGGATCGGTGTCTTTACCAACTTTCGACCATCCGCCACGCAGCTTAGCATAACTTAGGAAATCGCTTTTTATATCAAGCGCCTCAGAAAGCACCAAACTTCCATTGACTGAAGGGTAGAAGTACGATAAACTTGCCTTTGGCAGTGTGGACGACCAATCGTTACGGGCAGTAACGTTTATAAATGCGTAGTTCCTAAACCCGATCTGTCCCGAAGCAAAGTAGCTGTATATTTTAGATTTGTAGTAAGCATTTGATGATATGAGCGGATCGCGCGAATTACTTAACGTATATAAGCCGCTTACTGCTAATTTAGGTGCTTTCTGGTCGTTGTTTTCAGATGAACTTACCCTTATGTTTCCTCCAATCAATGCGTCGAGCGAAAAATCATCATTTAACTTTTTGGTGTACTGTAGCCTGCCCTCGGTGTTGGTTTCGGTAAAATCATAGGCATCTTCTTCGTACGAGCCAAATGGGGTACCATTGGTGCCATATGCTACTTTGATCTTGCGGCGGTCATTATAATAATCGGTACCGGTACGGAAGTTCGCAGATAAGCCGTCGATAATTTTATAATTCAGTTCGGCACTGCCTATAAAACGGTTACGGGTTTGGCCCACAGTATTTTCATAAGCCGTAAAATAAGGATTGCTATAATAACTGTTGTTCCAGTTAAAGGTATTCCCGTTAGCATCGCGGTAGTTTCTTAACTGGCTCACGTCAACTTGTCGGCCAAACCAGGTAAATTGCAGCATGGTGCTGGTAGCCCGTCTGCCACCTGCTCCCGGTAAATTACCGGCATCGTCTTTAATATAATTGGCAATAGTGGTTAAGGTTAGCTTTGGTGTTATTTTATAGCTCGCGTTTAATAAAAATGAATTGCGTCCTTGTGAGGTATTCGGGATAACCCCGGTTTGATGCAGGTTGTTGTATGACAGGCGGAAATCGTATTTATCGCCCGAACTGGCCAGCGATACGCCGTTGTTTAAAGTTACACCTGTTTTAAAGAAATTGCGAACATTATCAGGATGTGCTACAAATGGTACAGGTTTTCCATTTGAATTAAACTGCGGAATAAGCGCACCGTCCAATGCCGGGCCCCAGCTTTCATCCACACCATCATTAATACCACCGCCTTTGCCATCAACATAGCTGAATTGGCCGTTTGAACCTTGTCCGTATTGATTTTGATAATCTGGCAGGATCAATAAGCTGGAAAATGATGTGTTTGAATTGATGGTAACTCCGAAGCCTTTTGCACCTTTACCGGTTTTGGTTTTTATTAATATAACACCGTTGGCAGCACGAGAACCGTAAAGCGCGGCTGCATTGGGGCCTTTAAGTACCGATATTGATTCTATATCTTCAGAATTGATATCAGATATCGGGTTGGCAAAGTCCCTTGATCCACCCGTGCCGAGTTGCTGAGTATTGTCAACAGGCAAACCGTCAATCACAAATAAGGGTTGATTGTTATTAGCAATAGAGGTTTCGCCACGGATAACAATGCGTGACGAGCCCATATCACCCTGGCTGCTGGTGATATTTACACCGGCAATTTTTCCGGCCAGTGCATTTACCAGGTTGGTTTCTTTAGCCTCCGATATGTCCTTTGATTTTAACCCCTGTACAGCGTAACCCAATGACTTTTTATCTTTTGAGATGTTCAGAGCCGTGATAACCACCTCGTTTAAAGAGTTGGCCAGCTCGTCGAGCGTTATCTGAAGGGCCGTTTCATTTTGCGTAATTGGTATTTCTTTAGGGGTAAAGCCAATGTAAGTAATTCTTAACACATCGTTCACTTTGGCGTTTAAGGTAAACTTGCCCTCATTATTGGTTTGAGCTCCTGTGGTAGTTCCTTTGATAGAAACACTTACACCGGGCAATGGCAGTCCGTCAGACTTGGCGGTCACCACTCCGCTTATTTTAACAGATTGCGCAGCAACTGTTTGGATGAAAATAAAGGGCAATAGTATTGCCAGTAACAATTTGTAATTTTTAAGCATGGTAATAGATCGTGAAATGATTAATGATACCAGATACAGTATTTAAAGACGATCAGTTAATAGTAGTTATGAATAGTAAATTATATCCAGCTGCTTATATTGTCTTCTAAAAGTTGTAAAGGCTTTGATTGTTGGATGATGTTTAAGGGTATCAAAGAAAGTATTGAAACAGCTTAAACAATTGGCTTTTTAACAGCAACAATGCATGTTTTGCCTACAGACAACCAGGGTTTTAAAGGAGGTAGATTTTGTAGAATGATGAATGTTAAGATAGTTTGTGTTAAGGATTGTACTTTGTGTTTCCATGTACTGATATTATATTTAGTGTAGATTGTTATTAATTGCGTTATTACTGTTTATGCCGCCATAAGCAAGAATATAAGGCATAGCTAAACGCTGTTTTATTTATTTTTTTAGTTTGCTGATGCGTTTTTATTGTTTACAAGAGCATCAATAACTTTAACCATTAATGCAAACTCCTGTGGGTCATACAACCGCGTGAGGTATACAATGCGGCCATCCCTGTTAATCACTACATTACGGGTAACACCACTTTTTTTATTAGCAAACCTGCCGAAAATATTTGCCTGAGGGTCAAGTGCAAGGTTATAAGTGATCTTCATATCCGGATGGAATTTTTGTACCTTTTTAATCGGTTCATCCCGGTCAACCCCAATAAGTACCAGGCCTTTATTTTTATAGGCTTCCCATACATCTTTTTGTAAATGGGGCATTTCTTCGCGGCATACACTGCACCAGCTGGCCGTAAATTGAAGTATTACTACTTTGCCGCGTAATTGTTTTAATGATGTTTTGGTACCATCAGTTAATACAAGTTCAAAATCGTCAGGCGCATGATCGCCCACTTTAACAATATACCCCCGGTCAGTTTGGGCTGTATCAGCAAGAGTGGTTGCATTTGTAGCAGCACAGGTGAATGTTAATAAGCAAATTATGAGTAAAAGCTTTCTGTTCATGGTTAAGCAGGTTAATAAATATGTTAACGGATACAATTAAACAGAAATAAACGGAGGGTAATATGAACAGCTTATAGCTGCAAAGTAGTGTAGTATCATTATCTTTTCTGCTTTTTTATGGCAGATAGGAATTAGCACCTTTATAACAATGCGTACAGGTTGCTAAGACATCACAGGGCCTTTCCCTCAGTCTTTCTGGATAATCAAAAATGAAATAAAGAACGTTTTCTGATGCAAATATGTAAATAATTCTACTAATACCATAGAATTAGTATTAATTATTGAATTAGCTAATCGTTTTGACAATAGGATGGCATTAAACACTGCCAGCGAAGGGGAAACTGATCTGTGCAAAAAATAGGTAATCGATTAAGTAAAAAAAGAAAATGTTTTTGTTGAATATGATCTTAAAAATAAGAGATTTGTCGGAGCCTCATTGTAGGAAATTATTCACCAATTATATTTTCTTTTAATGATCATGGTAATGCTGCGCAAAGGGTAGACAACATGAAATGCAGGCCTGATAAATAATGATCTTATTGAAATACCATTTATGATTTGCATGAAATTTAAACGAAGCATTTATCTGTTAGGATTATTGAGTTTTTTTTATGGCAGCAGCTACGGGCAAACGAAGTATGCTAAAAATCATATTGACGAGGTTGACTACGTTAATCCATTAATAGGTACAGCTGCTAAAGGTTTTGCCAAAGGGTTAGATGGGGGCGGTACTATGCCATGTGTAAATGTACCGTTTGCCATGACCAACTTTGTTGCGCAAACCCGCGAAAACAAAATGAGTTACATGGTTTACCAATATGAAGATAATTCGGTTATCGGGCTTACGGCAACGCACCAGCCCACCGTTTGGATGGGCGATTATGGCTACGTTTCTGTAATGCCGCAAGTAGGCAAGCTGCGGGTTTTACCTAAGGAAAGGGTTTTATCTTTTGATCATCATGATGAAATAGCCAAGCCTTATTATTATTCGTTAAAATTAAAAACAGCAGGCACCGAAAAAATTAAAGCCGAGATAGCAGGGGCCAACACCTGCGGTATGTTCAGATTTACTTTTCCAAAGGCAGATCAGGCTCATTTGATCATTCAGGGCATTAATTTGAATCCTGAACTTACTGATTGGGCCAATGATTATAAAGTAAGAATGAAAAAGTTAAAAGGCTATGTGCATGTGGATACCATTAATAACGAAATAACCGGGTACAATCCTGACAGGCAATCGGCCCAGCTTGGACCCGAGTTAAAGAATTTTAAAGGTTATTTTATTATAAAGTTCAATAAACAGATAAAAAAATATGGCACCTGGGATAAACAGGTGATCAATAAAGGCAGCCAAAGTCAATATGGCACACGAATGGGCGCTTTTATTTCTTTCAGAACGAAAGCAAATGACGAGATAAAAGTTATCGTCGCTACTTCTTTTATCAGTATTGATCAGGCAAGAGATAATCTTAAAAAAGAAATTACCGGCTGGGATTTTGACAAGATAGTTAAAACCACACGCGATCAATGGCAGCAATCATTAAAATCGATACAGGTAACTGGTGTAACGAAGGAGCAAAAAACTATTTTCTATACAGCCCTATTCCATACCATGTTATTTCCGAGGCAGTTTTCAGAGTATGGCAAATATTATAGTGCTTTTGATGATAAAGTTCACCATGGCTCATCATATAATGATTACTCCCTTTGGGATACATTCAGAGCCCTGCATCCATTATTAATATTAACACAGCCCCAGCGAATTGATGGTATGGTGCAATCCTTACTGCAAATGTATAAAGAGGGGGGATGGATGCCAATGTGGCCAAATCCTACCTATACCAATATTATGATAGGGACACATGGCGATGCTGTTGTGGCTGATGCATACGTAAAAGGTTTTCGAGGTTTTGATACTAAATTAGCCTACGAGGCCTTGCATAAAGATGCGTTTGATGCCCCTGATGGCGATACCCATAAAAAATGGGGCGACCGTGACCTGTGGACAAGCTTTGAAGCACGGGGAGGATTAACCAATTATCATGAATTGGGATACATCCCTGTTGATAAAACAAGGGAATCTGTTTCAAGAACCATAGAATACTCCGTTGACGATTATAGTGTTGCTCAGGTAGCCAAAGGTTTAGGGAAAGATGATGATTACAAGCAGTTAATGACCTGGAGTAAAAACTACCAGAATGTATATAATAGTTCAACAGGTTTTATGGCTCCCCGTAATTCTGATGGTCAATTTTCGGCTAAACCTGATTCGGGGTTTACAGAAGGAACAAAGTGGACTTATACCTTTGGCGCTATGCATGACGTGCCCGGAATGATCAAATTAATGGGGGGAGAAAAAAAGTTTGCAGAAAAATTGAGCAAGAACTTTAGCGAAGGACATTACCGAGCCGATAACGAGCCGGGGCATCACTACCTGTACCTGTTTAATTATTGCGGTATGCCCTGGAAAACCCAGGAACTCGTTCGCCAGCATACATCATCACAAAACTTCAGGAATTTACCTATTGGCATTAATGGTAATGATGATTGCGGGCAAACTTCGGCCTGGTACATTTTTAACACACTTGGTTTTTATCCTGTATCACCAGCATCAGGTTATTATAGCATTGGTGCCCCACAGTTCCCATATATGGTATTGAACCTGCAACATGGTAAAAAATTGATCATTCAGGCAAAGGACCTGTCTGCCAAAAATAAATATGTAAAAGAAGTGACTTTTAATGGAAAGTCCATCAATAATTTTTTGATCTCGCATCAGGATATTATTTCGGGGGGAACATTAGCTTTTACTATGACAAGTACTCCTCAAAAAAACTGATATAAACACCAACTGGTTTAGTCAGAGATCCGGGTTGAATCTCTGACAACCAGTTTGGATGGTAAAATAATCGTTTCTTTTTCCATTTGGATGGGCTTCCCTGATAAATGCCAAAACAGTAGTTCGGCGGCTTTTCGCCCCATATCGTACGCGGGTTGTAAAACGGTGGTAAGCGGGGGATTAAGTATAGCCGCGGTTATCTGATTAGTAAAACACACCACTTTTATATCCTGGGGGATATTTAACTTCATTTCTTCGCAAGCCAGGTAAGTAGTAGTGGCTAAATGCTCAACCGTGGCAATTATGCCATCTGGTTTTACCCTGGCTAGGTGATCTTTTAAAACAGCAATATTTTCGTTTGTATATTTATTGGCGCAACTAATTATGTTATGTTCTTCCGGTTTTATATGTCGCTTAGCCAATGCCTTTTTATATCCGTCTTCCCGCGCAAGTAAAATAGAAGGATAACCTTCAATGGTAACCAGCGAAATATTTTTACATCCCTGGTCAAGCAGGTGGCTGGTAGCCATGTAAGCACTATCAAAATCATCAGTTTTAATCTTTGCGGTAGGTACATCCTCGCAAACCCTGTCAAAAAAAACGATAGGGATACCAGCCCGCTGTAACTCTTTAATATGTCTGGTATCTTTAGTGTTACTGGCTACAGACATTAATATACCGTCGACCCGCCCACTGGTAAGTTCGTTAAACATTTGAGCTTCACGTTCATAACTATCATGGGTTAAATATATTAAGGCGTGATATTTTTCCAGATCCACAATACTTTCAATACCATTTATAGCCTGGCTAAAAAAACTGTCCGCAATTTCAGGAATTATAATGGCTATGGTATTACTTGATCGCTTACGGAGGCTGCTTGCGTAAGGGTTAGGCACATAATGTAATAGTTTGGCAGTTTCAATAACCCTGAGTTTTGTTTCATCACCTATATCATGACTATCCCTAAGCGCTTTGGATATTGTTGCAATAGACACATTTAACACTTTTGCAAGTGTTTTCATATTTACTTTGTTACTCTTTGTTCCGTCGGCCATTGATAAAAGGTTTTTTCAAAATTTTAGAAGTCTGTTATTTGACTTTTACTGCGAAACTATTCATGTTCCTGATTTTTGTATTGGTTTATAAAACAAAAGTTGAGCAATATAACAAAAATAGCTATTGCAAACTCTACGGCAGAGGGGGAAGGACGTTAATGGACTATAAAAATTTAGGTAAACGTTTAAGCAAATAAATCAGATGCTTTTCATGAATTTGACTTTAAAAATGAAGAAATTTGTATAACACAGCTATGAAAATTGGCTATAAAGGATTGTTTGCCAATTATACTCCTTTTAAATTTTAACGTTATGAGCAAGAATACAGGAACACCAGATCAAGGCCCTTTAAATTCTATAGAAGAATGGGAAGATGATTTATTAGTTCGTTATCCGGATGCAGATTCAATAGCCGCAGGGCGTGATACTGATGCATACCGTGATTATGAGGCCACAACAAAAGATTCCGTTCGTGAATTTTACCGTTTGCAACATATTAACCAGTCCTACGATTTTGTTCTCGCAAAGAAAGAGCAATATTTATCGTTCGATAAAAAAGAAATGTCGGTATGGGATGCTTTTGATTTTCTAAACCAGCTTGTAGATGATTCCGATCCTGATACAGATCTCGATCAGTTACAGCACCTGTTACAAACCTCTGAGGCTATCCGTGCCGATGGCCGGCCCGATTGGATGGTACTTACCGGGTTATTTCATGATATGGGCAAAGTATTGTGCCTTTTCGGCGAGCCACAATGGGCGGTAGTAGGTGACAGCTATCCTGTGGGATGTGCTTTTTCGGACAAGATCGTTTTTTCTGAATATTTTAAGGACAATAAGGATCATCACGACCCGCGTTACAATACCAAATACGGCGTTTATGAGCCCAATTGCGGTTTAGAGAATGTACACATGACCTGGGGCCATGATGAATATGTTTATCACATGATGAAGCCTTATCTGCCTGAACAGGCCTTGTATATGCTTCGGTATCATTCCTTTTATCCGCAGCACAGGGAGAATGCCTACAGCCATCTCATGACACCTCATGACCACCAGTTGTTTAAAGCGGTAGCGCTGTTTAATCCTTATGACCTTTATTCCAAGAGCCCGATTCCACCGGATTGGACTAAACTGCGTCCGTATTATGAGGATCTTGTTGCCAAATACCTGCCGTCAACATTAAAATTTTAAATGAGGCTTTTTTTATAACATTGTTGTCATATGGCTGCTGTTTATTTTCGTGCAGCCTTGCCAATTCATTTTATTTCATAGATTTGAAAAATTGAACCGGCCCTGAAAATTAATGGCCTAAATTTCCTATTGCAAAAAAATACTCATGCTGAATCACATTTCTACGGCCGATCTTCTGGTCTTTTTCGCCTATTTTATAATAGTTTCTTGTTATGGATACTTTATTTATCGCCGAAAAAAGAATGAAACAAACACCAGTTCACACAGCTTTTTCCTTGCAGAGGGCTCGCTCACCTGGTGGGCAATAGGTGCGTCCATCATCGCATCCAATATCTCGGCCGAACAATTTATAGGCATGAGCGGTGATGGTTTTTTTGCTGGTATTGCTGTAGCTGTATATGAATGGGTTGGGGCTGCTGCATTAATTATTGTGGCTGTATTTTTTATGCCGGTATATATCAAGAACAAAATATTTACCATGCCTCAGTTTTTGCAAAACCGGTATAATAGTGGCGTGGCATTGGTAATGTCAATATTCTGGTTGCTTTTATATGTATTTATCAACTTAACCGCTATTTTGTACCTGGGTGCTTTAGCTATTAACGGTTTACTTGGTGGGGCATATTTTCATGAAATTATGATAGGCCTGGCCATATTTGGGGCTGTTATTGCCCTGGGCGGTATGCGGGTTGTTGGCTATACGGATGTTATACAGGTTGGCGTATTGATAGTAGGTGGTTTGGCTATCACTTATCTGTCACTTACTATTGTCAGCGAAAAGTTTGGTTTTGGAACCAATGTGTTTACCGGCTTTAATTTACTATTAAAAGATGCTCCTGATCATTTTCATTTAATCTTTAAAAAACCCGCTGCAGGGGCATCAACCGAAACTATAACCAAATATCTTATTTTACCGGGTTTTGCTATGTACGTTTCAGGGCAGTGGATCAGTAATTTGAATTACTGGGGCTGTAACCAATACATAACACAGCGAGCCTTAGGCGCCAATATAACCACTGCACGTACCGGTATTTTGTTTGCAAGCTTGCTAAAAATACTGATGCCGGTAATTGTTATGCTGCCGGGTATTGTTGCTTTTGTGTTATACAAACATGGTCATTTACCGCAACTGGGGAATGGAGGTAAAGACGGTGCTTATTCGGCCATATTATCCTTTTTACCTTCGGGACTTAAAGGGTTATCGCTTGCTGTTTTAACCGCAGCCATAGTTGCTTCCCTGGCCGGTAAAATTAATAGCATTGCCACTATTTTTACCCTTGATATTTATAAAAAATACCTGAATACCGAAGCCAATGAGCGGAAAATGGTTTGGACTGGCAGGCTTGCTATCGTGTTTAGCTTGTTGATAGCCGTTTCATTTACCTGGCACGATGTATTGGGTATAGGAAGTTCAGGAGGATATACATTTGTACAGAAATATTCCAGCTTTGTAAGCCCTGGTGTACTTGCTACATTTTTACTGGGCATGTTCTGGAAAAGGACCACTGCCGAAGCTGCCATCATTGGGATATTGGTTGGCTTTGCAGCATCGGTATTTTTTAATCAGTTTGCCGTTACTGTGTTTGGTCCCGAAACCTTATTGTATTCAGCATTTAAAAATGCGGCGGGGCAATATGAAATTCCGTTTTTTATATCACTTAGCTGGTCGTTCCTTATAACTTGTATTGTAATGGTATTTATAAGTTTGGCCGGGCCGGTGGTAAATGCCAAAGCAATAGTTGTAGATAAATCAATGTTTAAGTTAAAGCCTTCATCAGTTATAATGATAGTCGTTATTCTGTTATTGCTATCAGCTATTTATATACGGTTTTGGTAGTAATAGTCCATAACCCCATTTAACAAAAGAGGCTGTAATTTATATTTACAGGCTCTTTTTGTTAAATTTTTTTACTCTAAGGTTTTTGCTAAAAACAAAACGATGAGGATCATTGGTGAAACTAAAGGCAATTTAGGATAGGACATTCTCAGGAACCTCAGCGCAAACGTAATTTGATTTTCAACAGTACGTTTGGAGATATTAAGTTTATTGGCAATTTCTTCATTACTTAAATTTTCTACCCGGCTTAACCAAAAAATTTCCCGACAGCGGCGGGGCAGTTCCAGCAATACTTGTGCAAGTTCCGATTCAAGGGCCTCATAACCCAGCTTACTATCGGCAGTGTTATAAACAACCATGCTGTCGTTTTCGGACAATTGATCAATATATTCCACACAGTTTATCTTAGCTGCTTTTAAATGTTTAAATACCTGATACCTGGCAGTTACATGTATGTAATTTTGAAAATTTTGAATCTTCAGGTATTTACGCCTTGTCCATAATGCCACAAATACATCATGTGTAATCTCCTCTGCTACAGTTTCATCTTTTAAATAATAATTAGCGGTTTTATAGAGTTTTTTCCAATACCTATTGTACAGGGCTACAAAAGCCCTGGAATTATCTGAGACAACGGAGTCCCATAATTCATTATCGGTAACTTGACTGATCATAATTGGTTTTATAAAAATAAGAAATGTTTATCAAATACAATTGTCAGCCACACCTGTATTTTAATGTTTAAAAATATTTTCAAAACCATGTGTGTTGAATTAGATTTTGCAGCACTTTATATATAGTAAGCAAAACCAATTGTATGACTCCTGAGCAATACATACTACTTTATGAAAAACACCTTTCGGGTTTATGCACTCCTGAGGAAGAAGAATTATTAATGCAGTATAAGGATAATTTTAAAATACACGATGGTCAGGAAACCAGGCTGTTAAGTAGCGATAAGTTGATCAGAAGGAGTATTTACAGGCGCATTGTTCAATCAGTATCAGGCAGTAAATCCGGGGTTGTAAAGATGGCCTGGTGGTGGACTGCCGCTGCTATAGTACTTTTATCAATAGGATTGGGCACTTTGTTTTTTAATAACCGGCCTCAAAAGCTGATTGTTAAAAATGAGATCAGAAAAACAAAAAATAACATCATAAAACCCGGCACTACAACCGCGGTTCTCACGCTGGCCAATGGAGCCAATATAGTTTTGGATAACGCCGCAAATGGCGTTGTGGCTACATCAGGAAATACGGCGATAAAAAAATTGAAGAACGGCTTGTTATCCTATACTGATAATGGAACAGATGTAGGAGTGGATGTAAATGCTTTAAATACCATAACTATTCCCAGGGGCGGGCAATACACAGTTACCTTACCTGATGGTACAAACGTTTGGCTAAATTCCGAATCGTCATTAACTTATCCTGTTGCCTTTAAAGGTACAGATCGTAATGTGAGCTTAAAAGGCGAGGCTTATTTTGAAGTAGCAAAAAATAAGCAAATGTCTTTTGTTGTACATACCAGCGAAGTGGATGTTAAGGTTTTAGGAACACATTTTAATGTAAAAGCTTATCAGGATGATAACGGTGTAAAAACCACTTTGCTTGAGGGTTCGGTACGTTTATCAAACACGGTGGCATTTGCCATGTTAGTTCCTGGCGAACAGGGAGTCGCTGATCGTGATGACAGGAAGATTGCAAAGAAAAAAGCCAATATAAACCAGGTAATGGCCTGGAAATCGGGATATTTTGTTTTCAGAGAAGATGATATTCATGATATCATGAAACAGATAAGCCGATGGTACGATGTTGACATTGAATACCGCGGAAACATGTCAAATATAAAATTTGGAGGCACCTACTCTAAAAATAAAGATATAAATGAATTGTTAAAAGGCCTTGAATTAACCGGATTGATTCACTTTAAAATTGAAGGAAGGAGGATAATTGTTATGACTTGATAAAAAAAGTTTAACGGTTATCTAACAAATAGATCAGGAGCGTTCCAACCGCTCCTGATCATCAGCTTATGCTGAGTTAGTTAACTACATATCAATTGCGAGAACAATCAATTATAAATTAAACCTAACATTCAAATGTATAAAATATTTACTGAATCAAAGTTCAGATGGCATAACCATGTCCTGCTTAAATTTATTCGCATCATGAAACTAACCTGTATCCTAATAATGGTTGCCATACTACAGGTCAGTGCAAGTTCATATGCTCAAAAAATAAATCTGGAGGTACAGAAAGCTCCTTTAGAGGATGTTCTTTTTACGCTTCAGCAGCAAAGCGGATACGATTTTCTGTATAGCGCTCAATTAATAAAATTGGCTGCGCCGGTGTCGTTATCTTTAAAAAATGTAACCATTGCACAGGCACTTGAAAAAATTTTCAGTGATCAGCCGCTTATTTATCTGATCAATAAAAAAACGATAACCATAAAATCAAAACCTTTGCCCGAAAGCATAGAGATCCTGAATATTAAGGGGAAGGTTACCGATAAGAAAGGTGTTCCGCTTCCGGGTGTTTCCATACAACTAAAAGGCTCAAAAACGGGTACCGTGAGTGATGTTAATGGCGCATTCAGCCTGAATGTGCCCGATGGAAATGGCACATTGGTATTCAGTTTTATAGGGTTTGCGAAGCAGGAGATTGCCATTGATGGGAGAAGTGTAGTTAATGTTACGCTCCTTGAAGATAATCAGGGCTTGAGTGAGGTTGTAGTTACAGGGTATAGCACCCAGAGTAGACATACACTGACCAGCGCCATTGTTTCGGTTAAGGGTGAAGAACTAACCAAAAGGGTTGCTACCGATGCCACTTCATTATTACAGGGACAGCTGCCAGGATTATCAGTCGTTCAAAATTCTGGTGAGCCAGGCAACGAAAGTATACAATTGCGCATCAGGGGGGTAGGAACCTTTAGCGGCGCCGGAAACAATCCGCTGGTAATCGTAGACGGGATACCGGGCAAGCTTGATGTTATTAACCCTAATGATATAGAATCGGCAACCGTATTGAAAGATGCTTCGGCCGCTGCAATTTATGGTTCGCAGGGAGCAAATGGTGTGTTGGTTATTAAAACCAAGAAAGGAAAGGCGGGAGGATTTACGTTATCTTATAACTATAATATAGGTTTCGCTACACCAACCAGGCTGCCCAAATTGATAACCAATTCGGCACAATACATGGAGTTATTAAATGAGGCCGAAGTTAACTCAGGTAATGCACCAATATATACGCAGGACCAGATAGATCTGTATAAAAATGCAACAGACCGTGTTAAATATCCTAACCATGACTGGTTGAAGGATATGTTCAGTACCGCAATTGTTCAAAATCATTATTTGAACCTTAGCGGAGGAAATGAAAGTACCACCTATAGTCTGGGATTGGGTTATACTAACCAGCCGGGTACTATGAAGGGCTTTGAATATAAAAAATATACAGTTGACCTGGGTTTAACTTCAAAGATAAACAAGAGAGTCACCTTAGGTACAAATATCCAAATACGCTATGGCGACAGGAATTATCCTTATGTGAATAGTACTGACCTTTATATTTCAACTTTGGCTCAATCGCCTTTGTATCCTGCTCAAACAGCTGATGGTTTATGGATCACCAAGGCTTATGATAAAGAACTCGGCAACAAAAACCCCGTGTTAACTTCTCAAATTTTAACCCACAATCCTAATTATTACGGCCAAGGTAATATTTCATTGGATGTGGATATTGTAAACGGGCTAAGATGGGAAAACAGGGCAGGGGTTAGCTTTAACCTGAATAAAAGTAAAACTTTCAGGCCAACTATTCCTGTTTACTTTTATAGCGACCTTAGTTATAGCCGTAATGCTGACGTAGGTACCCCAGGTTTGAGTGTCAATAATAGTGATGGAACGCATTCTACCATTTACAGTCAGCTTAACTTTCACAAAATGCTGGGTAAGCATGATCTGACCATTTTAGGAGGAGTACAGCAGGAGGTTGATAATACCAGCAATGTAAATGCGTACCGTATTGGTTATCCAACAAATGAACTTACTGAGCTCAACGCCGGATCAGTAAATAACCAAACTAATGATGGTACATCCGCTCAGTGGATTATTCATTCACTTTACGGAAATGTTAATTACAATTTTGATGATAAATACCTTTTAGGCGCAAATGTGCGGTATGATGGTACGTCCCGCCTGCCAAGTCACAGCCGTTGGGGTCTATATGAATCTTTTTCAGCTGGATGGCGCCTTTCAAAAGAAAACTTTTTAAAGGATGTAAGCTGGATAGATGATTTGAAGATACGCGGTTCATGGGGTCGGTTAGGTAATCAAAATATAGGTACCTATCCATAC
>Ga0193717_1000514_pt1 | contig 25866 bp, 20 predicted proteins | sample U2c2metaG_FD_145900 | JGI IMG/M metagenome (GOLD analysis project Ga0193717, IMG submission 145900) | Soil microbial communities from a riparian zone of the East river system, Colorado, United States - U2c2 | ecosystem: Environmental > Terrestrial > Soil > Riparian zone | place: USA: East River...
AACTGGATCTGGAGCGGCACCGGCTCGGGCTGGACAAGTCGCTGCCCGAGCAGTTCCTCCATTTCGTCAACCAGACACTGCATTTCGACCTGGGCACCTCCTACGAGTACAAGCGCCCGGTGCTCGACCTGATCGGCGAGCGGCTCGGTGCCACCTTGCTGCTCACCGGTACTGCGCTGGTGATGGCCGTCAGCCTGGGGATCTGGCAGGGAGCCCGGGCCGGGTGGCGACCTGGTAGCCGGTTCGACCGGTTCTCCACCGCCATCTCCCTGGTGCTCTGGTCCGTGCCGACGTTCTGGCTCGGGCTTCTGCTGCTGATGGTGTTCGCGGCCGGCGTGGGTCCGATCCCGGGGATCTTCCCGACCCGGGGGATCGAGAGTGTGGATGCCCCGGATGGTTTTGCGTACATCCTGGACGTGGCGAAGCACATGGTGTTGCCCTGTCTGACGATGGTGGCGGTCGTGTATGCGCAGTACCTGCTGGTGATGCGTTCGTCGGTGCTGGACGAGGTCGGGCAGGACTACGTGACCACGGCGCGCGCCAAGGGGCTGAAGGATGACGAGATCCGCCGGCGGCACGCAGTACCGAATGCGCTGCTGCCGACGGTCACGCTGGTGTTCATGCGGATCGGGTTCGTGGTCGGTGGGGCGGTCACGGTCGAGGCGATCTTCAGCTGGCCGGGGCTGGGGCAGTTGTTCTACGAAGCGATCCGGGTGCCGGACTTCACCCTGATGCAGGGGACGTTCCTGTTGATCACGGTGTCGGTGATCCTGATGAACACCTTGGCCGACGTGATCTACCACGTGCTTGATCCGAGGGTGAGGTCGGCATGAGCAGCATCACCTGGATGCGGCGGCGTCGCAGCCTCGCGCGGTTCTGGGCGGACTTCCGCACCCACCGGGCCGGGGTCGCCGGTCTGGTGATCCTGGTCCTGGCGGTGGTGCTCGCGCTGATCGCTCCGCTGTTCATCGACGAAGGTGTGACGAACGTCGTCCGAGGGACCGGGGAGAAGCTGGCTCCGCCCAGCTGGGACGATCCGCTCGGCACGGACGAGTCCGGGCGGTCGGTGCTGCTGATGATCTGGTGGGGTTCGCGGACCTCGCTGCTGATCGGGTTCCTCGCGGCTTTGCTCAGCATGGTGATCGGTACCGTGTTCGGGATCGCGGCAGGGCACTTCCGCGGCTGGATCGGTGCGATCGTCATGCGGGTCACCGACTGGTTCCTGGTGCTGCCCTCGCTGGTGACGGCGCTGGTGCTGGCGGCGATCCTGGGCGGGAGCACGTTGACGATCATCATCGCGATCGGCGTCACCTCCTGGCCGTCGACGGCCAGGTTGATCAGGGCTCAGACCCTGGCGGTGGAGGCCCGTCCGTACATCGAGCGGTCCACCGCACTCGGCGGCGGCCACTGGCACATCACCACCAGGCACGTGCTGCCCAACGTCGCTCCGTTGCTGTTGGCAAGTACTACGCTCGAGGTGGCGAGCGCGATCGTCACCGAGTCGACGCTGGCGTTCCTCGGGGTGAGCGCGAACAAGACCTCGTGGGGCACCATGCTCCGCGGCTCCTACGACTGGGGTGCGGCGACCTCCGGCGCGTGGTGGTACATCCTCATCCCGGGTCTGTGCATCGTCACCGTGGTGATGGCGTTTACCCTGTGCGGGCAGGCGCTGGAGACGGTCCTCAACCCCCGACTGCGTAGGGCGGCCCGATGAGCCTGCTCGAACTCGACGACGTGTCGATCACCTATCAACTGGCGACCGGCGAGCTCCCGGCCGTGCGCGGCGTCTCACTCACCCTCGATGCCGGCGAAGCCCTTGGAATCGTTGGGGAATCCGGCTCCGGCAAGTCCACCCTGGCGATGGCACTGTTGCGATTGTTGCCCCGCGATGCGCGGATCGAGGGCCGCATCCTGCTGGAGGGCGAAGATGTCATCGGGATGAGTTGGGGACGCCTCCGCGCGGTCCGCTGGGCCGAGGCCTCGATCGTTTTCCAGGGTGCGCAGCACGGCCTGAACCCGGTCCAGCGGATCGGTGACCAGATCGCCGAGCCGCTACTCATCCACCGGCTGGCCTCGCCGGACAAGGCCCGCCGCCGGGTCGCCGAACTGCTCGAACAGGTCGGGCTGCCGACCTGGCGCGCGAAGAGCTACCCGCACGAGCTGAGCGGTGGCCAGCGGCAACGAGTCATGATCGCGATGGCACTGGCCTGCGAACCGCGGCTCATCATCGCCGACGAGCCGACCACGGCACTCGACCTGATGGTCCAGGCGCAGGTGCTGACGCTGATCCGCGAGCTGATCGGGTCGCACGACATCTCGCTGCTGATGATCTCGCACGACCTGTCCGTGCTGGCCGATCTCTGCGACCGGCTGGCCGTGATGTACGCCGGGCGTGTGGTCGAGACGGGACCTGCGAGTGGGTTGTTCGCACATCCCTACAGCCGGGCGTTGGCGGCTGCGTTCCCCACGGTCGGCGATCCGGCCTCACGGCTGGCGCCTCAGGGGCTCGGCGGGGACCCGCCGGATCCGACGGACCTCCCGACGGGCTGTGTGTTCCACCCGCGCTGCCCGGTGGCGCTGGACAGTTGCTCGACCGTTGAGATCGACCTGCGGCCCGCGGGCGACCGTCGTACGGCGGCCTGTGTGCTGGTCGGGGAGGACTGACAGTTGCTAGAGGCAAAAGATCTCTCGGTGGAGTTCGCCTCCCGGGGACGGCGGGCGCGCGCGGTGGACGGGGTCAACCTCTCGATCGGCGCGGGCGAGATCGTCGCGCTGGTCGGCGAGTCCGGCTGCGGCAAGACCACGCTCGCCCGCACCCTGCTCGGCCTCGAACGCCCGACCTCGGGCACAGTCTCGTACGACGGTTCGCCGCTGAGCTATCGAGGCAGGGCGCTGAAGGCCTATCGCCGGCAGGTGCAACTGGTCCTGCAGGACCCGATGGGGTCGCTGAATCCGCGCCAGACCGTCTACGAGGCGGTTGCCGAAGGCCCCCGGATCCACGGCCTGGCGGACGAGGAGCAGGTGGTCGCCTCCGCCTTGTCGCGTGCGGGTCTTCGCCCTCCCGAGCGGTTCTTCCTGCGCTACCCGCACGAACTGTCGGGCGGTCAGCGCCAACGAGTCGTGATCGCCGGCGCGCTTGCCCTCGACCCCAAGGTCCTGATCGCCGACGAACCGGTCGCCTCCCTCGACGCCTCGGTCCGCGGCGAGATCCTGGCCCTCCTCCTCCGCCTCCGCGACGACCTCGGCCTCTCCGCTCTCGTCGTCACCCACGACCTCGGCCTGGCCTGGAACATCGCCGACCGAGTGGCGGTCATGTACCTCGGCCGCATCGTCGAATCAGGCCCCACCGAAGAGGTCCTCAAGGCCCCCCAGCACCCCTACACCCAAGCCCTGCTCTCGGTCCTCCCAGAGTCCCCGGCCCGCATAGTCCTCACCGGCGAACCCCCAGACCCCACCCGAATCCCCACCGGCTGCCGCTTCCACCCGCGCTGCCAGGTGGTGGCCGCAGGCAACCCCATAGCCTCCAAATGCCGCGCAGACCTACTCCCCATCCTCCCGTCCACCCCAGACCCGCAAGCCGCCTGCCACCTGGTGAGCTAAACCCCGGCGCAGCTCCTGCGTCGCGGCTTCAAATGCCTGCAATCGCTCTCGCCGCTCCTCCGTGAGGGCAACCGCTCCCGGAACCTTAGGCCCTACCTCCCGCTGCTTGCACGCAGACCTCCATAGCCAGGGACCCAGGCCTCAACGGTCGAGTTCCATCGGTTCCATTGGCTGACTGGCCGGGGAGGTGCGTAAAGGCATGACTCGACTCTAGAGATGCCGAAGATGAAACAGCAGGTCCTCCGGAACAGAGAAGTAGCTCGCCTTTCCTCCCTTGAGATAGTGCGGTCGTAGGGCAACCTCCGGTTGGTCGCTGAGGATGCCCTCCCTTTGGAGCTGTCGCGCCAATCGCCGCACAGGCCGAGTAAAGCCATTGAGACTTCTATCGGGTGGATACCCGGCAAGCTCATAGACGCTGGATCGGTCTATGCGGCCGTCTGCTAGGGCGGCTGCGCGCAAGGCCTTGGCATGCACCCAACCCTCCGCATCCAGCCGCCGAAGCAGCTCAACAGTTGCCGCCGCCGTCCACACTCCAGCCCTAATGGGAACTGTCACATCGCCGTCATCGGCGGTCATGTCGTGTGAGGGCGGCCAGGCCAAGGATGGGTCGGAGAGTTCCGCGCGGAGGTCTTCGTATTCAGCGCGGTCCATGGCCCCCGAGTCGCGACGGTGGCGTTCTATAGGCCGGAATCGCATCGTTAGAGTGCGATTGCCTACATAGATGGCTATCGTCGACAGGAGTTCCTTCTTAGCCTTCAGCGCACGGTCCGCTTCAGCGCCGTCCACGGCCAGGAGCCAGGTAGTGAGGACAGGCGGCAAGCCGAAGCGGAGAAGCGGCCCATCGTTGGCAGGTGCGATCACCCAATCTCCTGTGACATCGCCTCTGCTGGCGAAGCGGATGTTGACCTCGATCTCGGGTGGGGCGCTTAGAGCCCAATAGTGGAAAGCTTCGACGTCGTCCGGGCGCAAGGCAAGGATGAATGGTGCCGGTGGGAAGCCGAGCACCAGATCTTCTTGGAGCTCGTTTGCGAAGTCCGTCGAGATTGCGCTCAAGGCCCGGATAGGAAGTCTGTGTTCTTCGGCCAATGCTGGGTTGAGTTCATTCGCAAGATCCGGTTGCCGGCTAGCGGGATCGCCGGTAGTTGGGGCGGTCCAGGTGCCGAGCGCGAGACGCAATGCAGTCCTGACCTGCCCCATGGGCATGCTCTCCAGACGCTCCTGGTTTGCGAGCGCAAGGATTTGCTCCGCGACGGAGGTGACTGAGGCACGTAAGCTACCGAACGCGGAACCCTGGAGGTCGATCAGGGATATCTGTTGAGCTAGTGCGAAGTCTTCTGCTTCCGCGGAGAAGCCGGAAGTAGAAAAAGGCGAGTAACGATAGTGGTATCTACGTGTAGGTCGACTTGTCGAGTTACCCAAGGCCGTTGCGTACTGCTCGTTGACATCCGCAATCACGCCAAGCGCGTTGCGAACATCGGTCAGTCTGACGCTCGCACGCCGGTACTTCGCTTCGACGAACAGCCGAACCGGCAATGAGAAAGGGACTGGGACGAGTAGATCCCCGAGCGCGTCGGCCTGGTGATCGGTTCCACGTCCTTTGACCAGCAGTCCGTGCGGCCCGTGCGTCAGTGCTTCTGGGTCCTGGCCTTTTTCGGTGAGAAGCCGATAGCCGTTGTTGGCCAGGAGTTTGGCTATGCCTTCTTCGAGGACATAGCCCTTGAGGGCCGGAAGCTTGATCATCGCCACCCTCTCTTCGACAACTGATTTCCTGAGAAAGTACTCAAGTCTTCGGCGCCGGTACAGAGCGGGCTGGGTCTCGATGCAGGAGTTCGACTGCTCACCGACGGCGAAAGCTCAACTCAGCCTCAGTCGACTCCCCTCTCGCCCCAGACGCTTCAGCTGCGCGTGCCGCAGGGACCCCCAGTCGTGGTGCGGTTGCTTAAGCTGGGTCGGTGAGAGTCGACTCTGTGCATCGTGACGATCAACACCGCTTCAGCAAACAGGCTGTCGAAGCGGTACGGCTGATCGAAGGCGTCGGTGTCGAAGGCGACGCACACGCCGGCGCCACCGTGCAGCATCTCCATCTTGTCCGGCGCGATCCCACCGCTCCCAACCTGCGGCAGGTCCACCTCATCCAGCGGGAACTGGTCAACGAACTGTCGGCGAGGGGGTACGACGTCGCGCCGGGCGATCTTGGCGAGAACATCACCACCGCAGGCCTGGACCTGTTTGACCTACCGACCGGTGCGTCGCTCCACCTCGGTGACACCGCGATCGTGACGGTGACCGGCCTCCGCGACCCCTGTAGCCAGATCAACGGACTGCAGAAGGGCTTGCTCAAGGAGGTGCTGGGCCGAGCCGACGACGGTACGGTCATCCGTCGGGTCGGCATCATGGGCGTGGTGACAACAGGCGGCTTGGTGCGCCCAGGAGATCCGCTGACCGTCGTACTCCCACCCAAGCCCCACGAGCCCCTCGGGCTCGTCTAGCAACCTGTACGAAGGAGCCCAGCTATCCACGCAGCTCCTAATGAGTGTTCCGGCGGTACAGAAACGCCGGACGGCAGATGATCCACCTGGTCGACCCGAACTGGGGCCGCTCGATGCCTGCAACAACAGTACGTGCCGGCTCAGCGCTTGCGGGCCTCGCATTGCAGATGAGACCTATCGTTGCTCATGGCAATTACATGTCGATCTACCCTGTTGGCAAGGGATTCCGGCGCCTCCAGGCGGCTGGCTCAGTTTGTGCGAGTCGAACATCTGTTCTAATATAGACACATGAGTACTGTCAGCGCAGACCCCCACTACGGCGACCACGAGTTCGCCGCGGAGTTTGCTGCGTTGCTCGACGCGGGGCGGATCTGTGTCCCGGACGACCCCGACACACCTGGCGGTCCGGTGCTGCTTGACGAGCACGACGTGCTGGATCCTGACCCGTGCCCGCAGATGTCGCGGGTGGATGCGCTGGAGTGGGAGTTGTGGGCCGGTGTCGACCAGGACGAGGCCGAACGGACCATGCTGGAGCAGAAGGCGCCACCGTGGGTGTTCCTGCCGCCGGGCGCTGAGCTGGCCGCCGCGTTGGAGCAGGTGCGTCCCCAGACCGAGTCGCCGGTCGCGCTGATCGAGGTCATGAAGGCCGCGACCCGGATGATCGCCTGGGCCGAGTCGATCAAGAATGACGCGGTGGCGTCGTTCTACCGCCAGCGCCAGGCCAGCGACCTGCCCCGCCCCAGCCAGGTCGACTCCCGGGGCCGCCCGGTCGACCCCGAACGGTCCTGGGCCGGCGAGATCGCCGCCGCGCTCACCTTGTCTCCGGACACCGTGCACGCCCACATCGACACCGCGCTGCGCCTGACCAGCGTCCTGAAGGCGACCCATACAGCGATGCGGTGCGGCGCGGTCACCATGTCGAAGGCGCTCGCGATCGTCAACGCCACCCGCACCCTCACCCCCGCCGCGGCCCGGGCGGTCGAGGCCCACGTGTTGAAGCGCGCCCCGCAGCAGACCCTGACCAACCTGAACGCGTCACTGCGCAAGCAGGTCGCGAAACACACCACCAAAGAATCCGCCGCCGCGCACAAGGACGCCAAGAAGGAGCGCGGCGTCCGCATCGTCCCGCTGGCCAATGGCATGGCCGGCCTGTGGATCGTGAACACCGCGGACAAGATCCAGGAAATGTGGGTCGTCATCCAGGCGATGGCCACCATCGCCAAACGAGGCACCCCCACCCCCACGCCACCTACCGCGACCGGCAGCCCCGCTCCCAGCGCTCCTACCGCGACCGGCGACCAGTCAGCCAGCACGGCGACAGACACCCCAGGAACCACCACCACCTCACCTACAGGCACCGCACCCGAAACCGCCGCACCTGAACCTGCGCCCACCGCGCCTGCGCCCACCGCGCCTGAACCTGCGCCCACCGCACCTGAACCTGCTCCCACCGCGCCTGAACCTGCGGCACCTGCGCCCGCCACACCTGCGCCTGCCACACCTGAATCCGCGGCACCTGAGCCTGCGCCTGTGCCTGGGCGGGAGGATCGGACTGCCGATCAGCGACGCGCCGATGTAGTCGGCGACCTGTTCGAGTTCATGTTGTTCAACGGGCTCGACTGGCTCGGCAGACGCCTGCCCGACCAGCAGCGCCGCCGCCCCCACATCGAGGTCCTCACCCCGATCAACACCCTGCTCGGCCTCGACGACGACCCCTGCCATTTGACCGGCTACGGCCCCATCCCCGCCGACCTGGCCCGCCGCATCGCCACCGACGGCACCTGGCGCCGCATCCTCACCGACCCCACCAACGGCCAAGTCCTCGAAGCCTCCACCACCCGCCACGACCCCGGCGCGATGGTGTCGGAGACCCTGCTGGCCGCGCACCCGGTCTGTGACTGGATCAACTGCAACCGCCCCGCCCGCGAATCCGACCGCGACCACGGCATCCCGTTTGCACAGACCGGTACGACGAACCTGGCTGATCTGCGGATCTACTGCGAGTTGCACCACGTCATCAAAGACACTCCCGCGTGGGGCTGGAAAGCCACCAACAACCCCGACGGATCCACCACCCTCACCACCCCGACTGGGCACCGCTACACCACCGTGCCTCCAGCACCCGGCCCTATCACCCGACCAGACCCACCACCCCCGGACGAAGACCCACCACCCTTCTAACAAACCGGCACGCTCTGGCCCGCCGCCAGCCAGCACCGACTAGCCCGCAGGCATCCCAGCCTGCGGGCTGGCTGAGGTGGAGGGCATTGTGGCTGTGTCGTACCCACGGTTCGAGCTCCGCCTTGGGCGTGCGGTCATTTCCCGGCTGCTTCTAGGAAGATCTGCGCCAGTTCGCGCGGCTGGGAGAACATCGGCCAGTGGCCCGTTTCCATCTCCACCAGGCACCATTGGTTGCTGGCCAGCAACTTGGCCACCTCGTCGCTGAGTTCGGCTCCGGCGAGCAGGCAATGGATATACGTTGCCGGGAGTTCGTCGAGTGGCCCTGCCAGTACGGCGGGTTCGGTCAGTGTGGCGCCCGGGTGCGGCGTCGAACTATCCACGATCCGTGCGATCTGCTCATCGGTGAGGCCCTCGCCGGCGTAGTGGGTTGCGGGCACGAGCGGCCAAAATCCTCCGTTCTCGGCGATCGAGGCCTTCACCATTGCCCCGCCGTCCGGCCATGCGGCGACGAATGACTCGCCGTCGGCCGGAAGGCTCGAATCGACGAAGACCACGGCGGCCAGCCGGTCACCGATCCGCTCCGCGGCCTGACCGACGGGGATGCCTGCGTAGCGCCGGCTGCGCGCAGATACGGCACTACGTCGTCCCACGCCCACGCCCCGAGCCGCGCGCCTGCAACCAGTACGAAATTCGCCATGGCCGCACCGTAACGGAGCAATCAGGCAGGCAGGGTGAGGCTACAGGCGGCCGGCCTTCTTCAGGGCTAGGTAGGTGTCCGCGAGGGCTGGGGCGATTTGGTCGGGGTTTTCGTCGACCACGGTGACGCCGGCGCGGGTCAGTACTGCGGTGACGCGTTCGCGGTCCAAGCGGGTTCGGGCGGCTGAGGCTGCGCCGTACACCTCGATCATGTCGGCGAGGGAGTTTTCCATCTCGGCCAGGCGGGGATCGGCCACGGACGCCAGTACGACGACATGCCGGCGCAAGAGCGGCCCGATCACCGGCAGCAGCGATTCCTCGATCACGGCCGGATCCAGGCCGGTCAGGAGTACTACGAGCGACCGTTGGCGAACGCGTTCGAGGACCTGCGACACGACCACCCGGAAGTCGGTCTGCACCAGCTCGGCATCCACAGTCGCCAAGGCGTTCACGAACGACGGCAGGACATCCTCCGGCGCGGGCCGCCGCACATCAGCCCGTACTGCGGAATCGCAAGCCAGCAAGGAAACCCGGTCACCGGCCCGGGTGGCAAGTGCGGCCAGCAACAAGGCAGCGTCCATCGCGTGGTCGAGTCGCGGTGCATCGCCGACGCGTCCCGCGGACATCCGGCCGGAGTCGATCACGATGGCGACCTGCCGGTCCCGCTCGGGACGCCACGTCCGCAGTACTACGTTGCCGCGGCGGGCCGTGGCTCGCCAGTCGATGCTGCGGACGTCGTCACCCGGCACGTAGTCGCGCAGCGAGTCGAATTCCGTGCCCTGACCCCTTACCAGCAAGGCGGTTCGGCCGTCGAGCTCGCGCAGCCGGGCGAGCCGCGACGGCAGATGCTTGCGGCTGTTGAACGGCGGCAGAGCCCGGACCGTCCAGGGCACCCGATGGGATCCCTGGCGCCCAGCGAAACCCAGCGGCCCGATCGACCGGACGGTCACCCGGTACGCCTGCCGATCCCCGCGCCGTGTCGGTACCAGGTGCGTCACCAGCCGCCGTCGCTCGCCATTGGGCAGGTCGATCCTGTGCGGCGGATCCAGTACTCCGGCAGACGGCGGCCACGCGTCCCGGAGCAGCCCTTTGACCCTGCGGCCGGGGTTGGCCACCAGCATCGTCACCACAGCCTGCTCACCCAGCCGTACTGCGGTGTCGCCCTCACGGCTGAGCTGCAACCGTCGCGGCGATCCTGCCAACAACAGGTCGACCACACAAACCAGCAGCACGACAGCGACCACCAGGCCGATGCCACTCCAGCTCGGCATCAGCAGTGCGACGAACAGGACGCCCAAGCCGGCCAACAGCCCGGCGCGGCCGGTGACGACCATCAGCGCGGTACTGGCACCGTGGCCAGCACACTCTCCAGTACTGCGTCCGGCGTGACACCTTCCAGCTCGGCCTCCGGGCGGATCTGCACTCGGTGCCGCAGGCAAGGACGTGCCATCGCCTTCACGTCGTCCGGGATCACGTAGTCGCGACCAGACAACCAGGCCCACGCCCGGGCCACCGCAAGCAGTGCAGTAGCACCTCGAGGAGACACCCCGAGCTGCAGCGAAGGCGACTGCCGGGTAGCCCGGCACAGGTCGACCACATAAGCCAGGACATCTTCCCGTACTGCGACCCGGCGTACTGCGGCCTGTCCCGCGAGGAGGTCCTCCGGCCCAGCCACAGGACGCAGTCCGGCAGCCACCAGATCCCGCGGGTCGAACCCCTGCGCATGCCGGGCCAGTACTGCGATCTCCGCGTCCCGCGGGGGAATGTCCATCGTCACCTTGAGCAGGAACCGGTCCAGCTGGGCCTCCGGCAACGGATACGTGCCCTCGTACTCGATCGGGTTCTGCGTCGCGGCGACCACGAACGGCACCGGCAGCTTGCGGGGTTCGCCGTCGACGGTGACCTGGCGTTCCTCCATTGCCTCCAGCAACGCGGCCTGGGTCTTCGGTGGCGTCCGGTTGATCTCGTCCGCGAGCAGGATGTTGGTGAACACCGGTCCCTTGCGGAACTCGAACTCGCTGGTCTTCGCGTCGTAGACCAGCGACCCGGTGACGTCGCCCGGCATCAGGTCCGGGGTGAACTGGATCCGCTTGGTCTCCAGCCGCATCGCCATTGACAGCGCCCGCACCATCAGCGTCTTGGCTGTCCCGGGGACGCCTTCCAGCAGGACGTGGCCACGGCAGAGCAGGGCGAGCACCAGGGCGGTCACGGCGGTGTCCTGACCGACGACGGCCTTGCCGATCTCGGTCCGCAGCTCGACCAAAGCCTGCCGGGCGCGTTCCGGAGTCACCTCAGCTGTCGTGGTTGTCACGGGTGTGCTACCTCCTGGGTGAGGATGTCGAGCTCGTGGGACAGGTACATCAGGGCCGCGTCGTCGAACGGCGGCTGGCCGTAGAGCAGTTCGTACAGCATGGCGGGGTCCCGGCCGGTACGGGCTGCCACGGTCGTGATGACTGCGGCCGGCTCGGCGCGGCGGGGGATGCCGTGGGCCTTCTGGAGCTTGCCGAGCGCGGACTCACGCAGCGCGGCCGCGGCACGGTCTCTGGCCCTGGAGCGTCGGTAGAGCCGCGCTCGGCCCTCGGTGGTCTCCGCCGCGTGCACGATCACCGGCAGCGGCTCCGGAACCACCGGACCGAGGCGGCGACCACGCCAGAGCGCGACCATCAGGGCCGCGAAGGCCAGCGCCCAGGCGATGTACCGGACCTCCGGCGGCACGATCGGTGGGCCTTCCTCGTCGCCCGACTCGTCGAAGCCGGACGTCTCGTACTGCGGCAGGTACCAGACCAGCTCGGAGTTCGTACCGAGCAGGTTCAGGGCCAGTGCGGCATTGCCGTCCTCGGCCAGTTCGGCGTTCGTGAACGACCTGGGCGTACCGATCACATCGATGACCGGGTAGCCCGACTCGAGCCGGACCACCGTGTGGTGGATCCCGTCGCCATAACAGGTCTGAGCGGATTCGGGGGCGGAGTACGTGGTGCCGAGGACGGTCGCAGTACCGGCTTTGACTGCCGCGGGCAGGTCGCAGTCCGGTGCGCGGCTTGCTTTCGACAGTGTCGAGCTGGAGCTCTCGATGCCTGGGGCAAGGACGTCCAGCTCTCTGCTGTCGGGCCGCAGCAGGATCAGGTGGCTCCAGTCGGCGTCCCGGATCTCCTGCCAGTCGGACCGGCTGAGGTAGCCGTCGGGCGCGATCAGCAGAGCCCGGCCCGCGCCGTTGCCGGTGACATCGGCCAGGTTCTCCGTGCCCTGTACGTCGACGCCGTGGTCGCCCAGCAAGGTCGCGAGAGCTTTGGCGCCACTGGGCTCGGAGGAGTCCGGGCTGAACGGTCCTGTGGTCCGATCGGCCGTGCCGATCATCAGCGCGATCACGCCGAGCACGATCGCGCCGGTGACGAGCAGCGGCGTCCGTAGTACGCGCCAGCTCTCAACGCCGGTCCGGCCGACGGCGGTGCTGGTGCTCATCCCTGCACCAGCGCTCGGGTGGAGACCCTGCGTGCCGCCTCGTCAGCAGCCACGACCCGGGCGTACCGCTCGGGCGTGCCAGGACGGTTGCCGTAGACAACCTCGGTGAACACGTCCGCAGCAGGTCGCAGCGGCTCACGCAGCGCCGGTACTACGCGTCCCGCATCCGCCACTGCCTCGTACGCCGTTCGCCCGGCTCGTTCGTCCAGCACAGTACGTTCTGTGAGTTCCGCGACGCATGCGCGGAAGCGGCTGCGCACGGCAGCCGTGTAATCACCGGATGCTGCCTCATGTTCCGCTTGGGCCCGGTACTCGGCCGCAGTACGGAGGCTGCCGGTTTCGAAGACGGTGGGGGCGCTGGTGGTGCGAGTGGTCCGCAGGACGCCGGCGCGCCAAAGCACCACGATCACCACCAGGGCGATCAGCCCGAAGAGCAGGAAGAGCCCGGTCCGGCCGCTCGACGACTGCCCGGTGAGTCCTTCCAGCAGGTCGCCGATCCACTCGAGGACCTTTCGGATGGCTCTCGTGACCAGGGATTCACCGCCCTGGCTGTAGGCAGGTTTGGACAGCTCTTTGGCCGCCTCGGCTGCTGCATCGTCCCGGCCGATGTCCACGGGAGGTTCGAGGATCACCAGCTCGGCCCGGTCGGTTGCTGGTTGGCCCGCAGTACAGGCCGCAACCAGAGATCGAGTCCCTCACGCCGGACCCGCAGGTCCAGGTAGATCAGTGCCTGCACGGCGGACATGAAGGCCAGACTCGCGATCAGCGTCAGGACGGTGGCGATCCCGGCGGCGGCGCCGACCGCGATGGCGATCACGGTCGCTCCGCTGCCCTCGCTGTCGGTGGCCCACGAGCCGAGGGTGAGGACCAGCAGCGTGATGCCGAACTGCAGCGCATAGCTGACGATGTTCACCACCACGCCGGCGAAGAGCAGGATGCCGAAGACCCGCCAGAACCGGCCCTTGACCAGGTACCAGGACCGCTTCAGCGCGCCCCAGACCCCAACCCGGGCAGGGATGTACAGGCCGATGTCCGGCGCGTGCCTGCCCTCCAGCAGGACGACCGTGCCGGCCAGGGCCAGCCGGATCCCGAAGATCACCACCAGCACCCCACCGGCCAGCATCAGGATCACGGACACCCCACCGGCGACCTCGGAGTTGATCGCCGCGTCGGCACCCGCGCCAAGTCCGAAGACGGTCAGCCCCCAGCCGCCGATCAGCACCACGAACGAAGCGGACTGCGCGACGCCGACCCCGGCCAGGGCGGGCAGCGCCGGACGAACCAGGCGCAGCAGCTCCTTCGGGCCCACCCGGTGAGCCAGCTGGCTGCGGACAGCGGCCAAGGCGATGATCCCGGCCAGGATGCTCGACACCACCGTGAACAGGATGAGCTGGATGCCGTATGTGATCGCCAGCGCGGCACCGGCCTGCTCGAACGGGTCCTCGGCGCCGAAGAAGCCGCTGAGCCCGCCGGGCACGGTCAGCTGGGTCAGAGCGGCCTGGACCGCGGCCAGCGCGATGCCGGCCAGCACCGGCAGGCCGAGCATGATCGTCTTGTTCTCGGAGATCGTCCGGGCCGCGTTGTCCAGCAGGTCGACCGGCAGCCAGGGCCGCAACGGCTCGCCGAAGTTCTCCCGGACGCCGATGTCGTCCCGCATGCCTGCCTCCCCTCGAGTGGCGACCCCGCCGGGTTGTCCCCGGCCCCGACTGTGCACCATGATCACAGCCCGGGCGGTCCATACCGCCACAAGTGAGGTGCCGCTCGGCGATCCGGCGTGTGCACTACCCGGGGAATGGGACACTATCCGTAGTGCGTACGACCGGCAGCTGCCGGTCGCACTACAATCCGGACCGGCAAGGAGCAGGGCGTGGCAGAAGGTAATCGGACGATGCGGGGCCGAGTCCTCATCGTCGACGACGACACGGCGTTGTCGGAGATGCTCAGCATTGTGCTGCGCAACGAGGGCTACGACACCTATCTGGTGGCGACCGGTGACAAAGCGGTGCCGGCCTTCCGCGAGTTCAAACCCGACCTGTTGCTGCTGGACCTGATGCTGCCCGGGATGGACGGCATCGACGTCTGCCGCGCGATCCGGGCCGAGTCCGGCGTGCCGATCGTGATGCTGACCGCCAAGAGCGACACCGTCGACGTCGTCCTGGGCCTGGAGTCCGGCGCCGACGACTACGTGGTGAAGCCGTTCAAGCCCAAGGAGCTGGTGGCCCGGATCCGGGCCCGGCTGCGCCGGATGGACGAGCCCGGGCCGGAGTCGCTCACCATCGGTGACCTGACCATCGACGTGGCCGGCCACTCGGTGAAGCGCAGTGGCGAGACCATCCAGCTCACACCGCTGGAGTTCGACCTGCTGGTCTGCCTGGCCTCCAAGCCCTGGCAGGTCTTCACCCGCGAGGTGCTGCTGGAGCAGGTCTGGGGCTACCGGCACGCGGCCGACACCCGGCTGGTCAACGTGCACGTGCAGCGGCTGCGGTCCAAGATCGAGAAGGATCCCGAACACCCCGAGATCGTGGTCACGGTCCGCGGTGTCGGTTACAAGGCGGGTGCGGACTGATCGAGTACGGCCGCGACGACGCGTCGCAGGCGGACAAGCCGGCCCCCGAGCCGGAGACCCGCGGAACCGAGATCGAGCTCACCGCCGCCGGGCTGGACTGGCATGCCCAGCCGCAGCCGCCGTGGCGGACCCACCCGAAGCACTGGCCGGACATCTGGCGCCGCTCGATCCAGGCCCGGATCGTCACCGGCACCCTGCTGATGTCAACCGTGGTGCTGATCCTGGTCGGCTGGGTGATGATGAGCCAGGTCACCGACGGCGTGCTGGAGTCCCGCCGGGACAGCGCCCAGAAGGAAGCCGTCGCCCAGCTGACCGCGCTGAACAACTCGATCAACGCGGCCGACCCGGCGACGGTCTACCAGAACATCTCCCTGCTGGTGCAGGGCTCGAACCGCGCCGGCCTGTACGACGTGGTGCTGGTGCCGACGAACACGTCGGGAACGTCCTCGATCGTGAGCACCGGTCTGGTCGAGAGCGAGTCGATCCCGCAGGATCTGAAGTCCTCGGTGGCCAGCGACCCCACCAAGCTCTTCGACACCTATACCCAGATCGTGCACCGCGGTCAGCCCGCCGAGCCCGGGCTGGCGATCGGCTCGCAGGTCCGGATCGACTCCACCGGTGGGCGCTACCAGGTGTACTTCCTGTTCCCGCTGACGGCGCAGAAGGACACCCTGGACGTCGTCCAGCGAGCTCTGCTCACCGCAGGCCTGCTGCTCGTACTGCTGCTGGGCGCGGTCGCCTGGCTGGTCACCCGGCAGGTGGTGACCCCGGTCCGGATGGCCCGGCGGATCGCCGAGCGGCTGGCGGCGGGCAAGCTCGAGGAGCGGATGCAGGTCCGCGGCACCGACGACCTGGCCAGGCTGGCGGTCTCCTTCAACAAGATGGCGAGCAACCTGCAGCAGCAGATCCGCCGGCTGGAGGAACTGTCCCGGCTGCAGCGACGGTTCGTCTCCGACGTCTCGCACGAGCTCCGGACGCCGCTCACCACGGTCCGGATGGCGGCCGACCTGCTGCACGAGTCGCGGGACCAGTTCGACCCGATCAGCCGCCGCTCGGTCGAGCTCCTGCAGAACGAGCTCAACCGGTTCGAGGAACTGCTCGCCGACCTGCTGGAGATCAGCCGGTTCGACGCGGGCGCTGCCGCGCTCGACCTGGAGGACGTCGACCTGCGCGACATCGTCGCCCGGGTGCTGGAGAACCACGAGACCCTGCTGCACCGCAAGGGCTGCGAGGTGCAACTGGAGATGGCTGAGCCCTGCCGGGCACAGGTGGACTCGCGCCGGATCGAGCGGATCCTGCGGAACCTGATCGGCAACGCGATCGAGCACAGCGAAGGCCTGCCGATCCGGATCATCACCGCCTGCGACGACGACGCGGCGGCAGTGGCCGTCCGGGATCACGGGGTCGGGTTCCGGGCCGAGGAGGCCGACATGGTGTTCAGCCGGTTCTGGCGGGCCGACCCGGCCCGGGCCCGGACCACCGGCGGTACCGGGCTCGGCCTGTCCATCGCCCTGGAGGACGCCCGGTTGCACGGTGGCCGGCTGGATGCGTGGGGCTCACCCGGCGACGGCGCCTACTTCCGCCTGACGTTGCCGCGCCGCCCGGACGTGACCCTGTCCGGTTCACCACTGCCTGCCCGGCCGACGGACGCCACCCGGGTGATCTCGGAGATGACGCTGGCCGAGGTCGGAGCGCCGTACCAGAAGCTGACCGGTGGTGAGGAGCTGTGAAGGCGAAGCTGCTGACCGCCGTCCTGGCCGGTGCCGTGTTCGTCTCCGGGTGTGCGACCGTGCCGACGCAGGGGCCGATCCGGTCCGGTAACCAGGAGGGGCTCGCTCCGCCGGCGCCGGCGATCGGCGTCGAGGCCCAGCCGCCCCGGGACAACGCCGGGCCGCTGGCGATCGTGAACGGCTTCCTCGAGGCGATGGCGGATTCGCAGGCCTTCGAGACAGCCCGCAAGTACATGACCCCGGAGGCGGCCGCGGCCTGGAAGCCGGAGTCGAAGATCTCGATCTACGACCAGACCTCCACCGGCGCGGTGACGCCGCGCGGCGAGGACAAGGTCGTACTGCGGGCACCGCTGGTCGGGACCGTCGACCAGCGCGGCTCCTGGAGTCCGGCCCGCAACGCCACCGTCGCCTTCGAGTTCAAGCTCACCAAGGTCAACGGGCAGTACCGGGTCGCCGTCGCCCCGCCGGGCGTGTTCATCGGCAGCAACCAGCTGGAGACCAAGCTCAAGCCGATGGCCCTGTTCTACTTCACGCCGGACCGGTCCATGCTGGTCCCGGACCCGATCTACGTGCCGAACGACCTGCCTTCGGGTCAGATCGCGACGCTGCTGATCCAGCAACTGCTGAAGGGCCCGACCGCCAGGCTCGGCAACGGCGTGTTCTCCGCTGCCCCGCCCGGCACGCAGGTGAACGTGTCCGTCCCGGTCGATCTCGGCGTCGCGACCGTGGCCCTGAGCGACACCGTGGCGACCCTCACCGAGGCCGACCGCACCCTGCTGTCCGCCCAGATCGCCTGGACCCTGCGACTGATCAGCAGCCGGGTCCGGATCACCGTCGGGGGCGCGCCGCTGATCGCGGACCAGGAGGTGCAGTCGTTCACCTCCTTCAGCCAGTACGACCCGACCGTCCCGATCCCGCAGATGAAGGACCTGTACGGGGTCCGCGGCAACAAGATCTACCGGATCAGCCTGGACGGATCCGGTCCGATCGAGCCCAAGCCGCTCGACGACAGTCAGCTCTACCCGTACTCCGCGCAGTCGCTCGCGGTCGACCTTCGCGGTGACTTCGGCGCTGTCGTCACCCGCGACAACGGCCGGCCGGTGGTCGCCTACGGCCGGTTGGAGATCAAGGAAGACAACGACAAGGTCGTCACCATCCCGACCGATGGCGAGGTGCTCCGGCCGACCTTCGACAATGCGGGCAACCTCTGGATCCTGGACCGGGCGGACAGCAACGCGCCGCGGCTGCGGATGCGGGCCAAGGACGGCAAGGTCATCGAGGTCCGGACCGACTTCAAGGGCAGCAGGCCGACCGTCCTGCGGATGGCGCCGGACGGGGTTCGTGCGCTGCTGGTGCTGGAGAAGAAGACCGGGGAGACCATCGTCCAGACCGGCGCGGTCACCACCAACGAGGCGAAGCAGCCGGTGCTCAGCCAACTCCGGTCGCTGGAGTTGTCGCTGCTCGACATCACCGATGTCTCCTGGGCCCAGGCCGGCATCCTGGTCACCGGCAAGCAGGCGGCCGATTCGCCGCGGCAGCCCTGGCAGGTCAACGCCGACGGTTCGCAGCCGCGGCAGATCCCGGGCGCCACCAACTTCGAGGCTGTCACGGTGGTCTCGAACAGCAACGTCGATACGTTGCCGGTGGTCAAGGACAACCAGGGGCACCTGCACTGGCTGAACAAGGACCTCGGCTGGGGCGACCTCGGCGACGACCCCGGCCCCGCCGTTGACCCCGTCTACCCGGGCTGACTCTGTCCACAGGTTGTCCGGGTGGTGGTTGCGAGTGGGGTGGGCGATCGCGGATCGTTGTCGTGGTGTCGGTGCGGGACGCGTTCGTGGATCTCGTCCTCGGCGGCAGTTGCGCGGGCTGCGACCGGCCAGGGATCTCCCTGTGTTCCGCTTGTCGTGCCGACCTGATCACCGCGACGCCGTTCCGCGCCTGGCCCGACCCCATCCCTGCCGGACTCCGTCCGCCGACCGCGACCACGCCGTACTCCGACGTCGCGCGGCGGCTGATCCTCGCGCATAAGGAGCACGCTCGGTACGCGCTCGCCAAACCACTGGGACAGGCACTGGCGCGAGCAGTCGTCCTGGCTCTGGGGACAGGCCGGGCGGTGTGGCTCTGCCCGGTCCCGTCGTCGCGATCCACGGTCCGGCTCCGCGGCCATGACCCGCTTCGCCGGATGACCGTCGCGGCCGCCCGGACCTTGCGCGGACAGGGATATGACGTGCGCCTGGCCGACGCGTTGACCGTCGTACGGCGTCCTGCCGACCAGGCCGGGTTGTCCGCCGGCGAACGGGCGGTGAACCTGGCCGGCGCTTTCGCGACCAGTTCGCGCTGGGCTGAAAGACTGACGGATCAACCGGTCCTGCTGGTCGATGACGTCCTCACCACCGGTTCCACGCTCGCCGAGGCCTGCCGGGCCATGGAAACAGCGGGGATCGGTGTCCTCGGCTGCGCGGTGGTGGCCGCGACCCGGCGCCGGCTACCGGTCGGTTCATGAGAACTTCTCTACCGGTTTCGCCCGAAGCCGACTAGCGTTGGCCTATGACACCCGCTTGGGCTTGTCGGACGTGGATGTGGGCGAGGGCCGGATCAGCCGGAATCCTCACCACGGAGTCCGCCGGGCCGGACAGCGGGTGTTCTCGTTTCGGGCGCCCCACCTCAGCTGACAGAGAGCCAAACGGGGGTCCGGAGACGTAAAAGATGTCGCCGATCGATGGAGGTTTCCGTGGACGTCGTTGTCAAGGGTCATCACTGCGAAGTCAGTGACCGCTTCCGGCAGTACGTCGAGGAAAAACTCGAACGGATCGAGAAGGTCGATCACCGGGTACTGCGATGCGAAGTAGAAGTAAGCCAGGAGAAGAACCCGCGACAGCACGACCGGGCGATGCGAGTCGAGCTCACCATGTACACCAAGGGACCCGTGGTCCGGGCCGAAGCGTGCGGTGAGACCAAGCAGGCGGCGTTCGACGTCAGCCTGGACCGGCTGCGGGCCCAGGTCCGCAAGGCCGCCGACCGCCGCCGGGTGCACCGCGGCGAGCACGCGCCGGAAGGCCTGCGGCATGTCGCTGCCAAGCAACCGCTGAACGGCCACGCCCCCGTAGTGGAGGAAACAGCCGCCGAGGACGAGTTGTCGATCCAGAAGTTCGGTTCCCTGATGGTGACCGGTGACGGGCCGCTGGTGATGCGCGAGAAGACCCACACCGCCAAGCCGATGTCCCTGGACCAGGCGCTCTACGAGCTCGAACTGGTCGGGCACGACTTCTATCTGTTCGTCGACGCGGATGAGAACCAGCCCAGCGTCGTCTACCGCCGCCGCGGCTACGACTACGGCGTGATCCGGCTGGCCGTCTGACTCGGGAGGAGCCCGCGAAGGCAATAGGGGCTCGGTCTCCGGACCGAGCCCCTATTGCCTTCGCTGTGGGTCTAGCCGCCTATCTGGGCCTGTAGCTCGGCGGAGTAGGTGGCGACCTCGGCGTAGACGCCCGGGTTGCCGGCATCCGCACAGCCGATGCCCCAGGACACGACGCCGAAGAGCTTCCCGGCCAGCACCAGCGGGCCGCCGGAGTCACCCTGGCAGGAGTCCTTGCCGCCGTCCTCGTAGCCGGCGCAGATCTCGCCGTCCGCGGTGTAATCCTCGCTCGCGTACGCGTCCTCGCAGTACGCGTCGCCGAGCACAGGGACCGCGACCTTCTGGAACGTCGAGGCCGGGCCGGTTCCTTCGGTGGTTCCCCATCCGTACACGACCGATGCCGCACCGGCGGCGTCCGCCGCGGTACTGGTCTCCAGCGGCAGGGTCGGTACGCCGGTGAACGGCGTGGCCAGTGTCATCACCGCGACGTCGTGGCCGGGCTGCGATCCGTACGCCGGGTCGGCCCAGATACTGCTGATCGCTGAGGTCTGGCCGCCGGAATCGGCCAGCTTGTCGCGGCCCTGGATCGCCGTGTATGTGCTGGCGGACTCCGTGGCGCAGTGCGCGGCCGTGACGATCTTGTTCGCGGCGACGAGCGTGGCACCGCAGTACTGGCCGGTGGGGTCGGGGGACGCGCTGTTGTTCAGGGCGATCGCCCAGGGCGTGTCCGCGGTGTGGGCGATCTCGCCGCCGACGATCCGGGTATGCGGTTCATCGGGCGCCGGGGCGGCCGATGCGGTCGCCGACACGGCGCCGAGGGACGCTGCGGCGAGCGCAGTCGCCGCCAAGACCGCACGGACCAGCTGGAATTTTCCTGTCATTGCCTCACACTCCACAGGTGGACACAGACCACGCGGGCGTCGCGGCCTGGTCGAAGACTCCCTTGCGTACACCCGGTAGCGCACCTCTCACTTGCGGTAACTCCGGAGTTATGCCGGATTTTGTCGGTGCGGCCCGGCACAATTCCTCAGGTGACCGTGATCAAGGTGCAGACCCAGACGCAGATGTTGTCCCAGGCGCAGGCCCGGCGGATCGCGCTGGCCGCCCAGGGGTTCACCGACCCACGGCCCAAGGGTGTGCCCGACCGGCGGGCGCTGAGCCGGGTGCTCGGCCGGATCGGCCTGATCCAGATCGACTCGGTGAATGTGCTCAGCCGCGCGCAGTACCTCCCGCTGTACTCCCGGCTGGGTCCGTACCCGCGCGATCTGCTGGACCGCGCGGCCGGGAAGGCACCTCGCAAGCTGGTGGAGTACTGGGCGCACGAGGCCTCCCTGGTCCCGGTCGAGACGCACCCGCTGATGCGGTGGCGGATGGCGCGCGCGGCCACCGAGGCCTGGGGTGGCCCGAGGTCGATCGCGGTCCAGCGACCGGACCTGGTCAAGCAGGTGCTCGCGGAGGTCCGCGACCACGGACCGTTGACCGCGCGCGAGATCGACGACGACGTGGAGCGCGACCGGACCAACTGGGGCTGGAACTGGTCCGACGTGAAGCGGGCGCTGGAGTTCCTCTTCTTCTCCGGCGAGATCACGGTGGCCCGGCGGAACCAGCAGTTCGAGCGGATGTACGACGTACCGGAGCGCGTGCTGCCCAGCGCAGTACTGGCGACGCCGACCCCGACGCCGGACGAGGCGCATCGGGCACTGGTCTCGATCGCGGCCCGAGCCCACGGCGTCGCCACAGCGCAGTGCCTGAAGGACTACTTCCGTACTGAGCCCGCCGCCACCGCCCAGGCGATCGGCGAACTGGTTGAAGAAGGAGAGCTCCTCCCAGTCGCGATCCAGGGGTGGAAACGTCCTGCCTACCTGCACCGTGATGCCAAGCTTCCGCGCCGGGTGAACGCGCGGGCTCTGGTCAGCCCGTTCGACTCGCTGGTGTTCGAGCGGACCCGGGCCGAGGCGCTGTTCGACTTCCGCTACCGGATCGAGATCTACGTCCCGGCGGAGAAACGCGTCCATGGGTACTACGTGCTTCCGTTCCTGCTCGGGGACCGGCTGGTCGCCCGGGTGGACCTGAAGGCGGACCGGATCGCGGGCGTGCTGCTGGTCCAGTCGGCCCATGCGGAGCCGGGCGCGCCGCTGGAGACCCCCGATGAGCTGGCCGCGGAGCTGGTTCAGCTGGCCGGCTGGCTGGGGCTCGACCAGGTCCGGATGGCCGGTGGCGGTGACCTCTCACCTGCGCTGAGTGACGCCCTGCGCGGGTTCTGAGCGGGCCACCCGGGCTGGGCGGACCGGGGAGGCGGAACTTTCCCGGCGTCCCGGTCGTGGGTCACCTGACGGCGACGCAGCCAGGCGACTCACACTGGAGGTGGCTTGACACACCCGGCCCCGTACCATGGGTGACGCACGCCCGCTCGGCGGGTGGACCGCGCCCCGCCCCGGGTGGGCGGACTGACGGCAAGCCCGCCGCAACCAGGCTTCAGCAGCAAGGAGAGAACTCCCCACCATGAAGGTGATCGACAAGGTCCTGCGGATCGGCGAGGGCAAGATCCTGCGCCGGCTCGAGGGCATCGCCAAACTGGTCAACTCGATCGAGGACGACTTCGTCAGCATGTCCGACGAGGAGCTGCGCGGCCAGACCGCCGACTTCAAGCAGCGGATCGACAACGGGGAGTCTCTCGACGCGCTGCTGCCCGAGGCGTTCTCGGTGGTCCGGGAGGCCGCCAAGCGGACCCTGCATCAGCGGCACTACGACGTTCAGATCATGGGCGGTGCCGCGCTGCACCTGGGCAACATCGCCGAGATGAAGACCGGTGAGGGCAAGACCCTGGTCGGCACCCTGCCCACCTATCTGAACGCGCTGTCCGGCAAGGGCGTGCACGTGGTCACGGTGAACGACTACCTGGCCAAGTTCCAGGCCGAGTGGATGGGCCGGGTCTACAACTTCCTCGGGGTCGACTACGGCGTGATCCTGCCGGAGATGTCCCCGGCCGAGCGCCGGATCGCCTATGCCAAGGACATCACCTACGGCACCAACAACGAGTTCGGCTTCGACTACCTGCGCGACAACATGGCCAGTGACATCGCCGACTGCGTGCAGCGCGAGCACAACTACGCGATCGTGGACGAGGTCGACTCGATCCTGGTCGACGAGGCCCGGACCCCGCTGATCATCTCCGGCCCCGCCGAGGACTCGCAGCGCTGGTACGTCGAGATGGCGAACATCGCCTCGACCCTGAAAGCGCGCTTCGCCGACGACAAGATCCCGGAGGAGCAGCGCCCGGTCGCCGACTACGAGGTGGACGAGAAGAAGCGCACCGTCGCGATCCTCGAGCGCGGGATCGAGAAGGTCGAGGACCGGCTCGGGATCGACAACCTGTACGAGTCGGCCAACACCCCGCTGATCAGCTACCTGAACAACGCGCTGAAGGCCAAGGACCTGTTCCGCAAGGACAAGGACTACGTGGTCGTCAACGACGAGGTGCTGATCGTCGACGAGCACACCGGCCGGACCCTGCACGGCCGCCGCTACAACGAGGGTCTGCACCAGGCGATCGAGGCCAAGGAGAAGGTCGAGATCAAGGAGGAGTACCAGACGCTGGCGACGATCACGCTGCAGAACTACTTCCGCCTCTACGACAAGCTGGCCGGCATGACCGGTACGGCGATGACCGAGGCGGCCGAGTTCTCCAAGATCTACGGTCTCGGCGTGGTCCCGATCCCGACCAACAAGCCGATGGTCCGGGCCGACCAGCGCGACCTGATCTACCGCACCGAGGAAGCCAAGTTCGACGCGGTGGTCGAGGACATCGTCAGCCGGCACGAGACCGGGCAGCCGATCCTGGTCGGTACCACCAGCGTGGAGAAGTCGGAGCGGCTGTCCGCCCAGCTGAAGCGACGCAACATCAAGCACGAGGTGCTGAACGCGAAGCAGCACGAGCGGGAGGCGGCGATCGTCGCCGAGGCCGGCCGCAAGGCGGCGGTCACGGTGGCCACCAACATGGCCGGCCGTGGTACCGACATCATCCTGGGCGGCAACCCTGAGTTCCTTGCGGACAAGGACCTGCGGGCCCGCGGCCTCGACCCGGCGGAGACGCCGGAGGAGTACGAGGCCGAGTACCCGAAGGTGCTGGAGCAGTTCGAGCAGCAGGTGAAGGACGAGCAGCGCGAGGTCACCGAGGTCGGTGGGCTGTACGTGCTCGGCACCGAGCGGCACGAGTCCCGCCGGATCGACAACCAGCTGCGCGGTCGTTCCGGCCGCCAGGGTGACCCGGGCGAGTCGCGCTTCTACCTGTCCCTCGAGGACGACCTGATGCGGCTGTTCAAGCGCGAGATGGTCGACTGGGCGATGTCGCGCAACGACGACGACACCGTGCCGCTGGAGAACAAGGTCGTCACCAAGGCGATCGCGTCGGCACAGTCCCAGGTCGAGGCGCAGAACTTCGAGACCCGGAAGAACATCCTCAAGTACGACGACGTGATGAACCGGCAGCGGCACGTCGTGTACGACGAGCGCCGCCGGGTGCTCGAGGGTGCCGACCTGCACGAGCAGGTGCGGGACATGCTCGACGAGACCGTCACCGGGTACGTCCAGGGCGCGACGGCCGACGGGTTCGCCGAGGACTGGGACCTGGAGCAGCTGTTCACCGCGCTGCGGACGCTCTACCAGACCGAGCTGACCGAGGAAGACCTGATCGAGGAGGCCGGCGGCGAACGCTCCGGCCTGACCCAGGACTTCCTGGTCGAGCGGCTGATCGAGGACGCCCGCGACGCCTACGCCCGCCGCGAGGAGCTGCTCACCAGCGACGCGATGCGCGAACTGGAGCGCCGGGTCGTGCTCAGCGTGCTGGACCGCAAGTGGCGCGAGCACCTGTACGAGATGGACTACCTGCGCGAGGGCATCGGCCTGCGCGCGATGGCGCAGCGCGACCCGCTGGTCGAGTACCAGCGCGAGGGCTACGACATGTTCGCCGCCATGATGGAATCCATCAAGGAGGAGTCGGTCCTCTTCATCTTCAACGTCGAGGTCGACGTCGAGGCGATGCAGGCGGAGCTGGTCGCGCAGGCAGAGGTGGTCCAGGAGGCCGAGGACATCCTCACTCCCGGTGCACCGGTAGCAGAGTTCCCGGGCCGCGACGCGGACACCGACGAGCGCCCGCAGGACACCCCGCGCCCGCAGGACACGCCACGTCTGCGAGCCAAGGGGCTGAGCGGCAGCAGTCGCCCGCAAAAGCTGTCGTACTCCGCGCCGACCATCGACGGTGACGACGAGGTAGCGGTCCGCACCGAAGCCGGCGAAGAAGGCGCACTCGAGTACGCCGGCACGCCGCGCAACGCGGTCTGCCCCTGCGGCTCCGGCAAGAAGTACAAGCGCTGCCACGGCGATCCCCAGTCGGACGTCTACCAGCACTGACACAGTCAGCACTGATCGTCCTCACCGAAGGCCCGCCCGAGCTCCTGGGGCGGGTCTTCGCTGTTGCTTTCCTCCAGTGTCTGGCGTACGACGAGCACGCCGACGTCATGTAGTTGCTATAGGCAACTGCAAGGGTGATGTGGTTGCCGCCCGGTGCATTGGGTGATGTGGTTTGCGCCGGTGCATTGGCAGTGTGGTTGCGCGGTCTCCGCTGCGGGAGTGTGCTAGCCGAGGTGGTGGGTATCAAGGGCGCTTCGCGGCCCTGCGGGCTCGAACAAGTTCGACCCTTGACACCCAGCACGTCGACCAGGGAAGGACGCAGCTACGCGGATCCGCGCTGACGTGTGAGCTGCATCCGGGGATTCCGTTCGCCCGGGT
>Ga0193717_1000516_pt1 | contig 25851 bp, 26 predicted proteins | sample U2c2metaG_FD_145900 | JGI IMG/M metagenome (GOLD analysis project Ga0193717, IMG submission 145900) | Soil microbial communities from a riparian zone of the East river system, Colorado, United States - U2c2 | ecosystem: Environmental > Terrestrial > Soil > Riparian zone | place: USA: East River...
CAAAGCTCGAGGATCGCCGATGGCTGCCGCTGAGCAAGCTGGTGAACCTGAAGGATACGTTGACGTCGGGCGAGCTGATGTATCCGAAGACCGAGGCGGAGAAGAGAAGGATCTATGAAGAGCTGAAGGCGACGAACGATCCCCGGTTCTCGGTGTATCGCTTGAAGGATGTGCCCGGCAAGCTGGACTTCAACCGCAATGAGCGCGAGGGAGACCCGGTGGTGGTGCCGATGCAGTTGGTTCCCATTACAGCGAAACCGAAAGAGGCAGAGATCAAGGGAGTCGGGGCGCACGGATTTGACCCGGCCCAGTTCCCGGAGATGAAGGCGATTTTTTACGCGGAGGGGCCGGACATCAAGCCGGGCGTAAAGATCGCTCCGTTCACGAATGTGAATGTGTATGACTTCGTCTGTGGCATTCTAGGGCTGAAGCCAGCCAAAAATGATGGGGACAGGAAGGCGCTTCGGGCCGCCCGACGATAGGGTGTCCTTTGGAAATGCAGGGACGAAACAGCGGTTGTCTTCGTAGATGACTTCCAAGGATCCCTTCTCAATTCTGATTCACCAGGAGACAGTGTGAACCGTCGTGCCTTTTTGCGTACCGCGAACCTTGCCGCGGCCTCTGCCTTTGTGTCGGGCTGCTCGAGGAAGAAGCCTGCGATCTTCAACCCCGCGATGAACCCGGCTGCGCTTGCGCCGGTGAATCTTCCGGAGAGCGCGTGCCATCTTCCTCCGGTGCATGTGGCGGAGGACCGCGTGATTCGCACGGTGGTGGGCCTGCGGCCGCATCGGCCTTCCGGCTTTCGGGTGGAACGAGAGCAGGTGGGAGACACCGTCGTGGTCCACAACTATGGACATGGCGGTGGAGGTATCACGCTGAGCTGGGGAACGGCGAAGCTGGCGACCGATCTTAGCCTGAAGGGACACACGGGATCGGTGGCGGTGCTGGGCTGCGGCGTAATCGGGTTGACGACGGCTCGGATGGCGCAGGATGCCGGATACGCGGTGACGATCTATACGAAAGCGATGCCTCCGGATACGACTTCGAATATTGCGGGAGGGCAGTGGTATCCCGCGACGGTGTATGACGACGACAAGGTGACCGAGAGGTTCACCGATCAGTTTCTGGCGGCTGCGAAGTATGCGTACGAGCGCTACCAGATCACGACGGATCCACGGTATGGAGTGCGGTGGATGAGGAACTATTCGATCTCGCGCACGCCGATTTCTCTGAAGCGGGGAGCGGATCGGCCGAGGATTGTGAGCGGGCTCGAACCGTTTCTGCCGGAGCGCCGGTTGCTGAAGCAGGAGGAGAATCCTTTTCGGATTGGGTATGCGTCACAGTACGACGGCATGATTATGGAGCCGCCGATGCTGCTGAACGCGCTGATCACGGATTTTCGGATTGCGGGCGGCAAGGTTGTGGGGCGGGAGTTGAAGTCGACGGCGGAGGTGCAGGCGCTCAAGGAGAAGCTGGTCTTCAACTGTACGGGCCTGGGGGCGAAGGCTCTGTTCGACGACAAGGAACTGGTACCGGTTCGGGGGCAGCTTACGTTTCTGCTGCCGCAGCCGGAGGTGACGTACGCGACGACCTTCGAGGACACGTATATGTTCTCGCGCAGGGACGGCGTATTGCTGGGTGGGACGCATGAAGAGGGGAACTGGTCGCTGGAGGTTGACCAGGCTACGGTGAAGGAGAAGCTGGCCGCTCACGCGGAGCTATTTCATTCGATGAAGGATTGTTGAGGGAAGGGAAGAATTCCTGCATTTTCTCGAGTAAGCGCCATGCTCATATCGGCTTAGAGTGTCTCCGACGATCAAAGGTCTTGATGTTCGAAGGGATTGATGGGTTCGAGCGGGCTTGAACGATCAGGCGAGGGTTCCTTGATGAAAGAGGATTTGCCAGCCCTGGGATGTCTGCTGCCACAGGGTGGAGCGACGGGTGAGGCGTGGACCGGAGGGCAACTGCTGCTCGAGTAGGTAGGAGATCAGCCAGGTATCGGAGGAGAGACGGCGGAGGCGGAAGTCGCTGGCGTTCCAGAGGTCGGGCTCCGAGCCAGGAGTGCGGTGGCGTTGTTCGAGGGTGTCGAGGATGAAGTCACGAGTATAGACGCGGCCTGAGGCTCCGATCTCGAAGAAGCCAGGAGCCGCCATGACTTCGAAGTCAGCGCGGGTGGGAAGGTGTCCTTCGAGATGCTCGAGGCGGTGGAAGATGGGTTCGCGTGCGGTGAGCTGAGCCAGGATATCGATTTCGGTCTCAGCAGCCATTGGTGGGATGATATCTGTGATGCGGGCCAGGTGCAGGATGGCTGGCATAAGGATGGTAACTATGAGCTTCAGGCGATGGATGCTGGTGCTTGCAATAGCGGTTGGATTGCGGACTGGAGTTGCACAGAGTACCGGAGCGAGCGCTTCGCCGCCGAGTGCGGCAACGAGCGTTTCTCCGCAGAACGCGCCGCGGAGCACGGTGCTGGTGGTGAGTGGCTACGATGGGCAGGCACCGTTGATCCAGCGCAATGGCCACGCCTACGTAGAGGTGGAGGGGCTGGCACGAATCACGGGAGCGACTTTGGCGTTTCAAGGAAGCCGCATCGTGCTGGGATTGCCGGTATCCGAGCCTGTGGCTCCTCCTCCGGAGGAGCCTGCAGCGCAGCCCAAGGAAGAGAAGGGTTATTCGCGTGAGTTCCTGCGTGCCGGGGTGGAGCAGATGACGGTGATCCGGGAGTGGCGCAGCGCGATTGAGAACGCGATCCGTACGAACAACCCGGTGCTGCAGAGTTGGATCGCGGGATATCGAAGCAATGCGGAGAACAGGATGGCGATGGCGACCGCGTCGGCGACAACGGACGCAGACAGGCAGGCGCTGCCGCTGCTACAGGGTGCGATGGGAATGATGCAGCAGTTGAGCGACCGGTTTCTCGGGCTTCGCACTACGCTGACGTATGTATCGCCGGATTCACTGGATAACGATCCGCTGGATAAGAAGATTCTGGCCTGTGCCCAGGGGATGGCATCGCAGGCTATCCCGGGTGGGCAGTTTCAGGATGTGCCGGATTGCCACTAGAGAGGCTTCAGCCATGACCATGCGTCACCTCGGCTTATTCGGCGTACTTGTTTTCTCCGCGGTCGCACACGCTGAAATACAGACTTCTCCGGTACGCGAGCAGGCTCCTCTGCAGGTTCCAAACCCTCACTATGCGACCGTAACCGAGTCCGTAGTCGTGGACGCTCCCGTCGACGAGGTCTGGTCGCGAGTTGGCGGTTACTGCAATATCACGGAGTGGATGAACTCACCCGAATGGGAGGACTGTCGCTACCTGCAGGGTGACGGTGGCCCCGGCAGTGTGCGAACGATCGTGAATGAGGTCATGGTTGGCCAGACGCAGCACAGCTACACCTATGCTCAAGCGCCTCGAAAGAACACTCCCTACAACCTGGCCCACGGTACGCTTTCAGCAGAGGCGCTGACCCCGACCACCACGCAGCTGACTTATACGATGCTGCGGGATGATTCGGTGCTGCCGGACGAGGCCGCCCGCCAACGCGATGCGGACGGTCGCCATGCGCGTATCTCAGAGTGGCTGAAGAATATAAAGGTGCTGGCCGAGGGCGGTAAGCTTCCACCAAAGCCGGAAGGGAGCCTTCGCCCACCGATCACGACACCGTTCCTTAATCCCAATCCTCACTATGCCAGTCTGCCGATGTCGATCGTCGTCAACGCGCCTGTTGCGAAGGTCTGGGCCCGCGTCGGCAAGACGTGCGACATCGGGGAGTGGGGCTTTCAGAGTTGCGAATTGATCTCCGGGAGACCGGGTGAGGTAGGAGCCGTTCGCACCATCGGACATTCGATCATCGTCGGGCAGACGCAGTATAGCTATACCTATACGCAACCTCTTCGGGCGAACGGTCCTTATCCGATGTATCACGGGACGATTGAGGCGCGTCGGCTGGATGCCGCCAAAACCACTCTTTACTACACGCTCGTATGGGACGATTCAATTCAACCGGACGACGCCGCAAGGAAGAGACAGGTAGAAACCTATCGCGCGCTCTTCGAGAAGATGCTCCGCAATATGAAAAAGCTCGCCGAAGGTGTTTCGCTCACGGCGGAGGACAAAAAGGCGCCCGTTCAGTATTAGAAGCTCGCCGAAGCCGCTTTCTTTACTTGATTCTTTGAAAGGTTCGGCTCCAACGGGTTTCATCGAAGAGATGAAGCGCCTGGTGGAGGGCGAAGGTGGTTCGTTCGGCGACAGTGGTCTTGTATTGCTCTTCCTCTGAGGTTTTAAACGACCAGTAGACGAACAGAGGACGTCCGATGAGGTTGGCGCGCGGAACAAGACCCCAGTAACGGCTGTCGTAGCTGTTGGTGCGGTTGTCGCCCATCATGAAGTAGTAGCCGGGTGGGATGACGAGGTCTTCTCCTCGGATGTGGCCGGGGAGATCGACGGACCAGGAGGCGAGGACGTCGCGACCCTGATCGGCGGGGATCGCGGGGAAGTCGTCGTTGTAGGGATCATAGTTGGCTGCGGTGGGCTGAGCGGCGTAGGGCTCCTGCAGCGCGATGCCGTTGCGGTAGACGATGCCGTGGCGAAGGTGGATGCGATCGCCGGGAAGTCCGATGACGCGCTTCACGAGGATGTCGTGCTGGCCGCTGGCGTTGGGCGCGGGGCGGAAGAAGACGATGGGCTCGTCATGTTGAAGCTGGCCGTAGGGAAGAAATCCGGCGAGAGGAGAAGACGGCGCGAGGGTGGCGCGCTCGACGAGAACATGGTCGCCTACCAAGAGGGTGCTCGCCATGGAGGAGGAGGGGATGGCAAAGTTCTGAAAGAGGAAGGTCATGACGAAAAAGGCGACGGCAAAGGTGGAGCAGAGCGAGGCAAGCTCCTGAAGCCGGGTGGTGGATTTTTCTGCAGTCTTCTTCATGCGTTGAGCCTCTTGCTGAAATGAAATTAGATGGCGCTCTTGAGGGCAGCTTGCTGGGCCGCGAAGAGCTCGCGGATTCCTTTTTCGGCGTAGTCGAGCATTTCGTTGAGCTGGGCTCGGCTGTAGGAGTCCTTTTCGGCGGTGGCCTGGGTCTCAACGAGGCCGCCTGAGGCCAGCATGACGACGTTCATGTCGACGGTGGCGCGGGAGTCTTCTTCGTAGCAGAGGTCGAGCAGGACGTTGCCGTCTACGAGGCCGACGCTGGTTGCGGCGACCATCTGGCGCAGAGGCGAGGACTTTAGAGTTCCTGCGGCAACGAGCTTCTGGAGCGCGATCGCGAGGGCGACCGAGGCCCCGGTGATGGCGGCGGTACGGGTTCCTCCGTCGGCCTGGAGGACGTCGCAGTCGAGGATGACGGTGCGCTCGCCGAGGGCCTTCATGTCGACGACAGAGCGCAGGCTGCGTCCGATGAGCCGCTGGATCTCGTGAGTGCGTCCACCGATCTTGCCGCGCTCGGCCTCGCGCGGAGTGCGGGTAAGAGTAGCGCGGGGGAGCATGCCGTATTCAGCGGTGACCCAGCCACGGCCGGAGTTGCGGAGCCAAGCAGGAACTCCCTGCTCGACGGAGGCGTTGCAAAGGACGCGGGTGTTGCCGGCCTCGATGAGGACGGAGCCTTCGGCCATGGCGACGAAGCCGGGAGTGATGCGAATGGAACGGAGAGAGTCGGCGGTACGGGCATCGGGGCGGAAGATCTGCGGTGAAGCGGCGGGCATTCGGAAATTATAGATGGGCTGGAGTTGGCGCTTCCCGGAATGGGATTGCGTTTCATTTTGGGAATGCCTGAAAGATGGGGAAGTTGTAGCGATTTGGGACTTTTGGGGGAGAGGCTGTCCCGAATTGGGAATTGCAGGAAGAGGCCAAGGCGTGTTTTTCTTGGACGGATGAGGAAGGGCAACGGGATTTGTTGCGGATTCTTCAACACTTAGCGTGCGAGTTCCAGTTTGGCACTGCGCGTGATTATAGAAAGTGCAATCCGTTGCATATCTCAAGTGAACGGGTTGGAGCGAACGACGATGACCGTGGCGATACAGAGCAGGACAGCGGAAGAGAGAAGACCATCAACAGGGATGTTGGTTGGGATCTCCGGGATGAAGACTGAGATCGTGAACCATGCGAAGGCAGGGGACAGTGAGACGGGAAGGTCGCCGGAGTTACATGTTCTCGTGGTCGATGACGAGGAGTCTGTGCGGCAGGCGTGCTGCTCGATCGCCGAGAGGATTGGCTGCGCCGTGGTGGCAGCAGACAGCATCTCGAAGGCACGATCGATCCTGAAGCACAGGAAGATCGATGTTCTGCTTCTGGACCTCAAGCTTCCCGATGGCGGCGGGCTGACCCTGCTGGAACAGGTGAAGACTCTCTACCCGGATACGGCTGTGATCGTGATGACGGCGTATGCGACGGTGTCTTCTGCCGTGGAGGCGATGCGGATTGGAGCACGCGACTACCTGACCAAGCCTTTCGCTCTGGAAGAGTTGACGACGGTGCTGGAGCGCGCGAGGCAGAGGGTGCACTTTGACCGCGAGAGCCGCCTGCTGCGTGAGAGGCTGCGATCCCAGGAGGACACGAATGGCCTGGTGGGCCGGTCTCCGGAGATGGAGAAGCTGTACCGCATCTTGTCGAAGGTGGCGTTCTCAACGCACCCGGTGCTGATTCTGGGAGAGAGCGGAACGGGAAAGGAGCTGGTGGCGCGGTCGATCCACTTTAATGGGCCGAATGCAGGAAAGCCGTTCGTCCCGGTGGATTGCGGTGCCCTGGTTCCGAGCCTGATCGAGAGCGAATTGTTCGGCCATGTGAAGGGCGCGTTTACAGGAGCCGATCGTGCGAAGGAGGGTCTGCTGGCTTCGGCCGAGGGCGGGACGGTGTTTCTGGACGAGATTGGCGAGCTTCCACTGGACTTGCAGGCGAAGGTGCTGCGCGCTCTCCAGGAGAAGGAGGTTCGTCCGGTGGGAGCAACGCAGGCCAAGCCGATCTCGGCGCGGGTGCTGGCGGCGACCAATCGCGACCTGGCGACGATGGTGGAGCAGGGGAAGTTTCGCAAGGACCTGTTCTTCCGCCTGAATGTGGTGAACCTGCGTATTCCCGCGCTGCGGGAGCGAAGGGGGGATATTCCCTTGCTGGCGATCCATTTTCTGGCTCGGATGGAGAAGGAGACGGGAGTGGAGCGGACGCTGTCGGACGACTCTTTACGGCTGATGGCGGATTATGACTGGCCGGGCAATGTGCGAGAGCTGGAGAATGCGATTGAGCGGGCGTGCGCGTTGTCGAGCGGCCCGGTGCTCCATCTGGGAGATATGCCGACTCAGCTGCAGGACCTGAGGATGCAGCGCAGCGCAGAGTCCGAGGCAGACCCGACGGCGATGGCCCTTCCGGCGGAGGGATTCCGGAGTGCTCAGGCAGGGGGGGACGGGATCGTGTCGATCGCAGAGATGGAGAAGCAGGCGATCCTGGGGACGATTCGCCAGTTGAAGGGAGATAAGCTTCTCGCGGCCAAGCTACTGGGAATCGGGAAGACGACTCTGTATCGCAAGCTGAAGGAGTATGGGATTACAGACGTGTCAGAGGAGACCGATTAGGCGCGGGAGATGGGTTCGCCTTCTTATTCGTCGGGTAGGATCTGCGGCTGTACATGCGAAATACAGGGATTCCTCCACTTCGCTGCGCTTCGGTCGGAATGACGGATGTGGGGGGCGCTGCATGGCGGGAGTGGCAGGGTGTTGCGTGGGGGGAATAGCAGGGGCTATGGGTTTGGCAGGCGCTGAATGACGGGCGCAGGCGCTCAGGCGCTGAGTTGTGATTCAGATCCAGAATGATGGTCGCAGATTTCGGGGGATCGATCTGGCATCCTAAAAGAGATGATTCGGGAACAGACGAATCAAAAAAGGGATGGAAACTATGAAGTGTAAGCATCTGGATCAGATTCGTGACGTAAAGCCTTCTGCGAAGGGGTGCGAGGAGTGCTTGAAGATGGGCAGCCGGTGGGTGCACCTGAGGATGTGTGAGATCTGCGGACATGTCGGATGCTGCGACTCATCGCCGAACACGCATGCGACGAAGCATTTTCATGCGACGAAGCATCCGATCATGCGGTCGATCGAGCCGGGGGAGACGTGGGGCTGGTGCTATGTCGACGAGGTTGAGCTGGAGTTCGCCTGAGTTGCTGAAAGAGCGAGAGCTGGCGCTGGTTTGCTATGCTGGGCTCACCTTTTAAAAAGAGAGTGAGCAGCACACGATGGCAGATGAGGCAGTGAAGATTACGGTTCGCCCGAATGGTCCTTTGCGGGTGGAGGGTCCAATCTCGTTGACGGACGCGGATGGCAGGCACTGGGATTTGACGGGCAAGCCGGCGATCTCGTTGTGCCGGTGCGGCGCAAGCGAGAAGAGACCTTTTTGCGATGGATCGCACAACAAGGTGGGATTTCAGTGTGCGGCATCTCCCGCGCTACTGACTTAGTCGTCTACCGATCGCCGCTGCGGCCGCCCTCCTTGATGGAGAAGGCGGCCGCAGTGCTTTCTTTTCCGCAGGTTCACGACAGCGTTGGTTTGAGGAAGGCTCAATGAGACGTTTTACGTGGTCGACGAAGATGCTGTCGGGGGTTCTGTTGTTTTCATCTGCGATGGCATGGTCGCAGATTGGCGGGGGCGATCCGCAGGCAGTGACACTTTCCTCGAGCAAGCTGGGCGAGTATGTGGGGCAGTATCGCGGGTCCGTCGAGCCGGATGTCGTGAATGCAATTTCGCTGCGGGGTGGCGCGCTGTACGCGGAGGGTGAGCGGATGGCGGCGGTGGAGTTGAAGCCGGAGTCGGTGGATCATTTCTTTCTGCCGGAGACCCCGGTTCGCGTGGCATTTACCCGTGATGGCAAAGGCAAGGTGACGGGGCTTACGACGACAACTGCCGGGTCGCGGCGCAACGGCTCGATGAGCATGGTTCGCTTCAGCGACAAGCCGAAGGATCTGAACCATTTTCGCGAGTACACGCGGAACGAGACGATGGTCCCGATGCGGGATGGGGTGAAGCTGCATCTGGTGATCCTGCGGCCGAAAGGATCGGAGAGTACTGGGAAGCCTCTGCCGTTCCTGATGCAGAGAACGCCGTATGGCGTGGATGGTGAGACGTCGATGAGCGTGAACGCCTCCAAGCCTGAGCTGGCGGCGAGCGGATACATCTTCGTCTTCGGAGACATTCGCGGGCGGTACAAGTCGGAGGGCCAGTTCGTGATGACCCGGCCGGTTGTGGCGCATACGACGAAGAACGACGTGGACGAAACGACGGACACGAACGATACGATCGACTGGCTGCTGAAGAATATTCCGAACAACAATGGGCGGGTTGGGGTGTACGGCATTTCGTACCCGGGGTTTCTGGCGATGATGGCAGGGATCGATGCGAATCCGGCGGTGAAGGCGATTTCGCCACAGGCTCCGATGACGAACATCTGGATGGGCGACGACTTCTTTCATAACGGAGCGTTTCGCGAGACCTACGGCTTCGATTATGTGCAGCAGCTGGAGGGGCAGAAGACCGATGTGCGCGTGGAGACGAGCGAGGATACGTTCGACTTCTTTTTGAAGAATGGAAACTTTGCTGGTGCGGCGAAGAGCGCTGGGATGAGCGATCTGCCGACGGCGAAGGCGTTCCTGACGCAGCCTGCGTATACGAAGTTCTGGCAGGCGATGGCAGTGGAGCCACACCTGACCAAGGTCGAGGTTCCTACGCTGGAGGTTGGTGGATGGTGGGACCAGGAAGATATGTGGGGACCGCAGGCCGAATATGCAGCCCTTGAGCCACATGACAAGGATCACGAGGTCTACCTGGTGCTGGGACCCTGGAATCATGGCGGATGGGTTCCCACGACGCGCCACCTTGGCGTAGTGAACTTTGGGGCAGCGACGGGCGAGGCGTATCGGAAGACGATCGAGGCGCCGTTCTTCGAGAAGTATCTGAAGGATCGACGGGGGTTCGATCTGAAGGACACGGCGAGTTTCCGTACCGGTGTGGATGAATGGAAGCGGTATGATGCATGGCCGCCTAAGGCGGGATTCAAGCCGGCGAAGATGTATCTCGCCGCTGATCATGGGCTCAGCTTTGATGCACCTGGCGGAGAAGCGAAGACAGAGTATATGGCAGACCCTGCTAATCCCGTGCCCTATCGGCACAGGCCGGTGCAGGCGACGTATGGGAATGGGTCGAAGTGGCGCACGTGGCTGGTGGAAGATCAGCGCTTTGTGAGCGGGCGCAAGGACCTGGCGAACTTCACGACGGCGGCGCTTGACCACGATGTGACCGTGACCGGGGATGTAGTGGCTGACCTGTTTGCTTCTACGACGGGGAGCGACGGCGATTGGGTGGTGAAGCTGATTGACGTGTACCCCGACGATGCGCCGAACGGGATGGGCGGCTACCAGCTAATGATTGCCGATGAGATTCTCCGCGGACGCTATAGGAACAGTTTCGAGAAGCCGGAGCCGGTGAAACCGGGCGAGGTTGCGGAGTACAAGTGGAGTCTGCATGGAGCGGACCACACTTTTCTGAAGGGACACAAGATCATGGTCGAGGTGCAGTCGAGCTGGTTCCCGCTGTACGACCGGAATCCGCAGACGTATGTGCCGAATATCATGACGGCTTCTCCGGACGCATATAAGGCGGAGACCATTTCGATCTATGGATCGGCGAAGTATCCTTCGCATCTTGAGTTCGAGATGCCGGATTGAGGTCTTGAAGAAGGTTTTGCCTGAGGGAAGATCAGTGGGACTTAAATATCCTGCAAAGAAATACAGGGATTCTTCGACTTCGCTGCGCTCCGCTCAGAATGACGGTGTGGGTTGGGACGGTTGATATTTCATGGCACTTCAGGAGAGAGCTTGTCGATTAAAACCATCAGCAGCCGTGAGGTCTATCGCAATCCGTGGACGAGCGTGCGTGAGGACGTAATTGAACGTGCGAACGGGCAGCGCGGGATCTATGGTGTAGTCGATAAGGACCCGGCTTCGATCATCATTCCGCTGGAGAAGACAGAGGAAGGCGAGTTCGTCTACCTGATCGAACAGTATCGCTACACGGTAGGCGGCCGATTCGCCGAGTTTCCGCAGGGTGGTTGGGAACAGGCCGAGGTGGTTCCTGAAGAACTTGCGCGCGGTGAGCTGCGCGAGGAGACCGGCCTAGAGGCCGAGCGGCTGACGCTGCTGAGTACGCTGCAGATTGCTTACGGCGTGATGAATCAGAAGCACTATATCTTTCTTGCCGAGGGGCTGACGCATGGAGAGCCTGATCCCGATGCGGAGGAGCAGGACCTGGTGCTGCGGCGGGTGAGCGTAGCGGAGTTCGAGCAGATGCTGCTGAACGGGGAGATTGTGGATAACTGTTCGGTGGCGGCATGGGGTCTTTACAAGGTATGGCTCGAGCACGGGCGGCCAGAGAGGGTGGGTGCGGGTGGGCGCTAGAATCGAAGTATGGATTCTGCAAAGGAAGATTCGGGGGCGGATAGCCGGATAGAGGCTGAGCCGACGAAGCGCCGGTTGGGTTGGGTGAACCTGGGAAGCCTTCTCTTTGCGCTGTTACAGAGTTTTTGTACGGCATTTCTGGCTGTGAGTGGATTTCGGGTGTTGATTGGATTGACTGCCCTGGCAGGCGCCAGCGGAATCTATGCGCCGGCAAAGGGATTTCACCAGGATGCTATTCGAATCCCGATGATGTGGCTGGCGCTGATCGGCTCACTAATGAATCTGTATGCGGTATGGAGGGTGCGATCGTTGCGGGCACGGCCGGCGGCGCAGTGGAGACGTCAGCCTGTCTCTGTCAAAAAGCTTCGTTCCGAGCGGCTGCAGATTGGCCTGGCGGGGGTGACTCTGATCCTGCTTGCCGTGGAGTTGGTGACACACCGAATGGTCCATCGGGTGTGATGGCGTCTTACGAAGGCGGTTCTTCTTCGTCTTTTTCATCTGCGGGTGGCGGAATTTCAAGCATGGCTTTTGTCAGGCGCGCGTGGAGTCGCTCGCTGTAGCCTAGGGGAAGTTCGAAGACGCGGTCGTCCGCGGTAAGGATGAGGATATTGCGGGTCGAGTCGAGAACCGCGGAGCAGATCTCGCAGTGTTCCAGATGATGTTCGACATCGGCTCGTGTCTCAGGGGCGAGGGTATTGTCCAGATAGCCGGAGATGTAGTCCCAGACATGGCGGCAGTTCAGAACCATGGGAACCTCCTTCGGCGTTTTGGAGCGGCGCTGATGAGCTGCGGAGCGAGCTGCTTCTGCAGCATCATGCGGGCGCGGTGAAGCCTCATCTTGACGGATGCGACGGTGATGCCGAGGGTTTCGGCGGTCTCTTTTACATTGCGCTCTTCGAGTTCGCGGAGGACGAAGACTTCGCGATAGGCGAGCGGAAGCGCGGCGAGCGCACGGCGGATGAGAGAGCGCATCTCCTGGCGCTCGAGGGTCTCAGAGGGAATCTCGCGCCAGTCGGTAAGCTGGGCCGGAACGATGGAGCCATCGGGGTCGTCGATGGAATCGGTCAGGCGGGGTTGCTTGCGGCGCAGGCGGGCGCGGGCCTCGTTGAGTGCAATGGCGATGAGCCAGGTGCTGAAGCGGGATTCAGAGCGGAATCGACCGAGGCCGCGGTAGGCCTTGATGAAAGCTTCCTGCGCGACATCTTCCGCTTCGGCTTCGTTGTGAAGAAGCGAGAGCGCCATGAGGTAGACGCTGCGCTCATAAGGGCGGATGAGTTCATGGAAGGCGTCGGTTTGACCTGCCAGAATCTCCGCGATCATGGCGGCCTCGTCTCTTTCGCTATCCGGAGACTGCATCCGTTTCCCAGCGTGCTGTGCCTGAAGCAGGAGTGTGCATATAAGAACGGTACTTTCTGGCGATGAGGGCGTCGAGCGAGAAGAGACCTGGACCGAAGACGAGGATCAGGAGCGCCGCGAAGAGGAAGGTAAAGGGATCGGCGGCGTAGAACTTTCCAGGGTCGGAGAAGATGGAGGTCAGCGCCTCGTGATCCGCAGTCCAATAGGCGACGAACAGGGAACCGGTGAGCAGCAGCGAGATGGGGCGCGAGAAGAGTCCGACGATGAGGAGCATGCCTCCGAAGAATTCAAGCCCCGAGACGAAGTGAGCGTTGAATGCGGGAAAGGGAATATTGAGCGAGGTAAAGAAGTCCACGATCTTGGGTAGATTCCGCAGCTTGCCGAGCCCGGTTTGAATGAGCTGCCAGCCCCAGTAGAGGCGAATGGCAAGGAGAAAGGGGGAGGACAGCTTTTCTGCGATGGTGCAGAAAGCAGCGTGCGCGGCGGCGAGTCGTTCAAGGAGTTTCATATCGCCTCGGTCGTGCGTGGAGTGCAGAGCCAGCCCATCTGCATGAGGTAATGGAAGGAAGATTGAATGAGAGTTGCCCGGTCCGATTCCGAGAGGGTGCTGTTTTCGAATGCGGCCTCGATGGCTTCTCCGAGGCTTGCGCCACTCTCGAAGGCGCGGAGCAAAAGATAGTCTTCCCGGCCGAGCCGCTTATAGTACACCGAGTCTTCGTGGCGATGAATGGCGAGATAGATATGGCCAGGCGCAGGCTTACGCGAGCGAGTGCGGCGAACGAGATGGATACCTACGGCATTCGAGGCCTGAGCTCCGGCTCCTTCGGACGCATCGCGGACAGCGAGGAGCGCATCGTCGATGGCGCTGGGGGCCTCCACCAAGCGGAGATAGGGCTGCAGCGCGAGGCGGGAGGCGTCGTCGAGGTTGGCGATCTCTTCGGACGTGAGCGGAGCACATCGTTCGTTGTCGAATGCCTCGATGTGGGCCCATTCGAGTGCGGCCATCGCGATGGCGTTTTCGGTCATGGGCTGTGTGTAGTCCGGGTTTTCGCGAAGCCAGGCGACGAGCGAAGAACCGAGATTGCGGAGCGTGAACGAACGCGAGGGATTGGCCTCAAGATAGGCGCGCATGAGGCGTTCGAAGCGACGAGTGCCGACGATCGACTTGAGGCCGGGAAAGTCCTCTTCAAAGGATGAGAAGACGCGGAACCAATATTGGCGATTGTAGATTTCGAGGCGTTCGAAGGAGCTGAGGCGGTCGTTGGGCTTGATGAACTGGTCTGCTTCTTCGGCGACGGAACGATTGCTTTCGTCGCGCTGTCGCATCTGCTCGTTGCGCGTGAGCGGGCGCATGACGGCGGCCGCCATGCGTTTTTGCAGCGCCTGCAGCTCAGGAGCGTTCATGCCGTCACCGCAAGCGGTACTGCTTCTGCCTGAGAGGTGAGATAGCGGTTTGCCTTGAGGGCTTCGGCGTGGACCTCGTCGAAGGAGGGGATGGAATCGTCCCACTCGAGCAGTGTGGCGGTGGGGCCGCAGCGCTCGATGGCGCGGGCGTAGAGAGCCCAGACGGGATCGAGCACGGGATGATCGTGGGTGTCGAGGATGTACTTTTCGAACTTCGAGTGGCCGGCGATGTGGATCTGTGCGACGCGCTCGGCGGGCACGCTGTTAACGTAGGTGCGCGGGTCGAAGTTGTGATTCTGCGAGGAGACGTAGATGTTGTTGACGTCGAGGAGAATGCCGCAGTCGGCCTGCTCGACGACCTCGTTGAGGAACTCCCACTCGGTCATCTGGGAGACGTGGAACTCGGCGTAGCTGGAGACGTTCTCGACGGCGATGGGGACTTCGAGGAAGTCCTGGGCCTGGCGAATCTTTTCGGCGGTGAGCCGTGCGGCCTCGAAGGTGTAAGGCATGGGAAGAAGGTCGTGAGTGTAGGTACCGTCGACCGAGCCCCAGCAGAGATGGTCCGAGAGCCATGGCGTGTTGGTGCGACGGACGAGGTCTTTCAGGCGGCGAAGATGTTCGCGCGAGTGGGGTTCGGCCGAGCCGAAGTACATGGAGACGCCGTGCTGCACGACCTTGTACTGGTCGAGGATGCTGTCGAGAACGGCGAGGGGACGTCCGCCGTCGATCATGTAGTTTTCGGAGATGATCTCGAACCAGTCGACGACCGGCTTTTTCTCAAGGATATGGCGGTAATGCGGAACGCGGAGGCCGATGCCGACGCCATATTCTGTAAACGCGTTGAAGCGATTTGCTGGCATTGCAAGATCCTCATGGAGGAGTTTAGAGGTACCGCCGCGAGACAGGGAACACACTCACGGCGGTACAGGCTGTCAGGCAGTGCTGGTTATGCGGCAGGTGGCTTGGAGCCGTCGGTGGCGCAACCACCCTTGCCCTTGCAGCTGTTCTTGCCCTTGCATCCGTTGTCACCAGCCTTGCAACCGCCCTTGCCCTTGCAGCTGTTCTGACCTTTACAAGCGTGCTTTTCTTTTGCTCCCATCAGCGTCGCCGACGAAGAGAGCGCGGCCTGCCCAAGCTGAGCATCGCTGTGCATGCTGGAAGCGTGGATAGGTGTGGTGGAACCACTGAGCAAACCGGTCACTGCCGCGCCCAGCATCATTGCCTTGAAGGAATTCTTCATAACAATCTCCTTGAATTGAGATGGGCTAACCTGCGCCCCCATCTTTGCCTCGTTAGATACGAAGCGAAGAGAAGAGTAACAGCTTTTTGGACGTTATTTGTCACCAGAATGGCCGATTTAAAAGCTTAGGCACGATGTAGTGACAAGATGCATCCAATTGATTGTGAACGACGTTAAGCGAAGTACAGATCAACAATCTTTCCAGTCTTTGCCTCAAAAGCGTCGAGGCATCTGGGGCTGGCTTGCAATCTCTGCCTTGTTCCTTGTCATCGGTCTTGCGGCGGCCTTGGAGTGGATGCTTCATCGTGCCGAGCCTATCCTGAGGGGGAGGATCATAGAGACTCTAAGCACCCGGTTCGACAGCCGTGTCGATCTCGATCGCCTGCACGTTTCGGTGCTAACGGGGCTTGAGGTCTCAGGCGATGGGCTTCGCATCTATCCGCCGGACGATATCGTGGCAGCGGGCGCGAAGGATCCTCTGATCTCGCTTCAGCACTTCACCTTTCACGCGAACGTCGCAGGACTATTCCTGAAGCCGATGCACGTCGGCACGGTGAAAGTTGCAGGGATGACCATCAGTGTCCCTCCCCGTGAGATGCGTCAGCAGGCAGGAAAAAGCAACAGGCACGTTGGCAAAATCAAGATTGTGGTTGATGAGATCGACTGCGATGACTCGAAGCTGATCCTGGGAACGAGTAAACCGGATAAGGATCCGAAGGAGTTCGACCTTAACCATATCGTGATGCACAACGTGGGCCCGAATAGTCCCTGGCGTTATGACGCAACGATTGTCAACGCGATTCCGACCGGCGATATTCATGCGGTGGGAACCTTTGGTCCCTGGGTGAATGAGAGTCCGGGGGACTCAACCGTGACCGGCAAATATACGTTCGATCGCGCAGACCTGAATACGATTAAGGGGATCGCAGGAATGCTGTCTTCCGTGGGAGAGTTTACCGGACAATTGAACCGCATCGTGGTGGATGGGACCACGGAGACGCCGGATTTTTCGCTCGATACCGCTCATCATCCGATGCCGCTGCACACGAAATTTCACGCGATTGTGGATGGCACCAGCGGTGATACCTATCTGCAGCCGGTCGAGGCGAAGCTGCGGAATTCGGAGTTCACCTGCAAGGGCGCGGTGATCAACATCAAAGGGAAGGGGCACCAGATCAACCTGGATGTGGACGTGCCGAACGGCAGGATACAGGACTTCCTCGATCTGGCGGTCAAGGCGCAGCCGGCGATTATGACAGGGCGGTTGAATATGAAGACGAAGCTATCGATTCATCCCGGCAAAGAGAGCGTGACGCAAAAGCTGGGATTGAGTGGAGGTTTCACGCTGCGCTCGATTCATTTTGTAAATCCGGAGTGGCAGGACAAGGTCGATATGCTGAGCCTGCGAGCGCAAGGCGAAGCAAAGCAGGCCAAACCCGGCGCTGACGACGTGACCTCTCGAATGGTGGGAAAGTTTGCCATGGGCGGCGGAAAGTTGCACTTCAGCCGTCTTGAATATTCTCTTCCCGGAGCGGATATCAACCTGGCCGGGATCTATTCACTGGACGGCAACGAGCTGGACTTCAACGGGAAGGTCAGGACGAAGGCCGCGCTCTCGAACATGGTGGCCACATGGTGGAAGTCCTGGCTGCTGAAGCCTGTCGATCCGTTCTTTAGGAAAAACGGCGCGGGTGCTGAAATTCCCGTGAAGATCAGCGGCTCCCGCGGCTCACCAAAGTTTGGCCTGGCTCTGAAACGCAAGGATAAAGACAAGCCAGGCGATTGACCGGCTAAAAGCTGCTGTCGTCGCCTCCGCCGGAATCGAAATCATCGCCGAACCCGGAGTTGTCGTCGAAGGTGGAATCATCGGCAAAGTTGTCAGCGGTGTCGTCATTCGAGCTGCCGTTGTCCATGAAGTTGTCACCATGGTCGTTGTTGTCGACGGCTTGAGAGAACGCGGATTCGCCGCGTCGATCTTCGATGTCGGGCGAGAGGTGGCCAGAGCCCTCATGGCCGGGGGAACTGTCTCCGTAGTAGTTGTTGATGACCTCCGGCCGTTCCGAATCGCCAAAACCGCCAAGGCCCGGGCCATACCCTGCTGAATGACCGAAGCCGTGCATCAGGCTTTCGATGCCCTCAAAGGCCAGAGCACCAGCAGCGACTCCCGCGGCAGTCTGCATCGCAGAGCGAAGGAAGCCGCCTGACTGGGGAGCTCCGTAATCGACTGCATAGCCCGGAGGGGGAGCGTATTGCGGTTGGCCGTACTGTGGTGGAGGCGGGGGCGGAGGAGCAGGGCGTGCCGGTTCCTGTGTACGTCCGAGCAGATTCCCCAGGAAGCTTGTTGAGCGCTGTGGTGATTGCTGTCGAAGTTGCTCGAGTTGGCCTTGCGCCTGGTCGAGGGCGTATTGCTGAACGAGCACGGTCTGGGCGAGGATGTAGAGCGCATCGGGATTGCGCCCGAGCGTCTGTTGCAGCATCTCTTCTGCGTCGAAGTCTTTTTCCTGGAGCTGGGTCTGATTGACGCGTTGAACCAGGCCCTGGAGCATCTGCTGTTCTTGTGGTGTCATGGAAGATCCTTTGGCACGAAAATGCTTGTGCTTCCGCACATAGGACGCTGGAGATACGGAAAAGGTAGGAGAAGAGTTCCGTTTCTTTGCGGGAGGTTGTTTGTCGACTCGCGGGTGGATCCGTTTGGTTCAGACAGAGTAACCGTTTCGGGCGAAATGCAGAGATTCAATGTTTTGCGCGAGCGTGCGATGCCGCCTCGGAAAACCATGTAGAGTGATGGTTTGCCGTCAGGTGAATTGCATCTCTGCTTGGCAGAGATGTGTCCGGCGGCGATCTTTAACAGAGGATGGGATTTGATGGTGCGGCGCAGGCTACGGGGTTTACTTATCGCGATCGTGTGCGGGGGCGTGGCACTGCATGCCGCGGGGCAGGGCAAAGCAATCGCGGGAGAGAACACCGACTTTACCAGTTCGCTAAATCAGGCCGATCGGGTGGAGTGGTTTCGCGATCAGGGGTTCGGGCTGTTTATTCACTGGAGCGTGGACAGCCAGCTTGGCGTGACGATCAGCCATTCCCTGGTAGGAGCGTCAGAGGACTACAGCGACCGCTTCTTCAACGAGTTGCCGAAGACGTTCGATCCAACGCGATTCGATCCGGCGGAGTGGGCTCGACTGGCACGGCTGGCGGGCGCGCGCTATGTGGTGTTTACGACAAAGCACCATTCAGGCTTTGGCATGTATGACACGAAGACGACACCGTTCAACGTGATGAACACGCCGTTTCATCGCGACATCACAGCCGAGGTATTGAAGGCGTTCAAGAGCGAGGGAATCGCGCCAGGGATGTACTTTTCGCCGGACGATTTTTATTGGCTGCATAAAAACGGAAAGGCGATTCAGCGCGGAACCGAGGAGGTCCAGCCCAGCCATAATCCCGGGCTTCTGCAGTACGACAGCGAACAGTTGCGCGAGCTCTTGACGAACTATGGGCCAGTGGACGTGCTGTTCTTTGATGGCGAGGCGACGAGCCTGCGACAACTTGCCTGGAAGCTGCAGCCGAGGATCGTCATTACGCGGGGAGCCATGATGACCCCGGAGCAGACGATTCCCGGAAAGCCGTTCGACGTTCCATGGGAGGCGAACGACACCATGGGAAGCGCTTGGCAGTACCAGCCCCAGAACGACCATTACAAGCCGGGCCACGATCTGATCCGTGAGCTGGTTCAGACGCGTGCCAAGGGCGGCAATTTCCTGTTGAACATCGGACCGAAACCGAATGGGGAGCTGGCCGTCGAGCAGGAGGAACGTCTGCGCGAGATGGCGCTGTGGATGTTCGTGAACTCGGAGTCGATCTATGGAGTGAGACCGTGGATCATCACCAACGAAGGCGATGTCTGGTTTACGAAGAAGAAGGATTCGAGCGCCTTGTATGCGATCGTCGATCCGGAGACCCCATGGAAGATGGGCGAGTGGAAGGACCTGGTGCTGCATTCGGTGAAGGCGACTGCGAAGACCGAGGTGAGCGTGCTGGGCGCGAACGGCGAGGTGTTGGAGTACGCACCGAAGGTTATCCCGAAGTCGACCTTTCGCATGGAGAGCGATGGCCTGCATATCCGCACCATGCGGTCGCAGCGGTTGCAGGATAACAAGCAGTGGCCGAATCCCGTGGTGGTGCGGATGACGAACGTAGTGCCCGCACTGGTTCCGCCACGAGTGCAGACGGAAGGCTACCGGTGGGAGGAGGGCTCGAAGAGCTATCGCCTGGAGGGAGATCTGCTGGATATGGGAGGCGCAAAGTCGCTGGAGGTGGGATTCGAGTATCGCTCGATTGAGGGGGAGGATATTCACTCCCGCACTGCCGCGTGGGTAGCGCTGCCGCTCCAGACCGTCGGCCACGCGGGAGTCTTCTCCGCCGAACTTCCCGGATTGACGGATACCGGACATTACGAGTTCCGGGCTGTGGTGCGGCATCCTCTCCTGGCTCTTTACGGTGCAGAAAAGACAATGCAAAAGACGCGGTAGAGACGCCCCGGCGACGGTTAAGACGAGACGAGTGAGAATTTTGAGCAAAAGAGCCCAGGATTTTTCGGAAAAGGGGATGAGGGATCACGGTAGATGCCGGTTCGAAAGTTGAATCTTCGATGAATTTTTTCCATTGAGATCAAGCCTCTCAAACGGTCAAAAATGCATCTTTTGTGCTAGTGGCAGGTTGTGAGTGAAGTCCCTATAGTCATTGCGGGATCTTCAAGGCTCACTCCCCCAAGGGAAGATCTGCCCCACAGGATTCCAAAACATTCGCCAGCAGAGCTTTTTTGCGGAGACGGAATCGATCGTATGGGCCCGACATCAACCTCCTTTCGAAAGGAAACTCAGGAGTTGGACCAGTCGATCTTCCTCTCAGACATCATCTCTGCGCTTTCCTTCGCTATTGAGCTAACCGATGGCGCCATCCATGGACATGCCCTCCGGAGCTGCATTCTCGGGATGCGGATTGCGAACGAGGCAGGCTTCACCGACGAAGAAAAGAGCAGTCTTTACTACGCTCTACTTCTCAAAGATATCGGCAACGAGGAGATGATCGGTCTGCGATGCGATCGCGGCGCGAGCATCGTGAGCAAGCTGGGCATGGGATCGCTGGCGGCGGATGCCGTGGGCAATCTCGAGGAGCACTGGGACGGATCGGGCTATCCGAATCACAAGCGCGGAAGCGAGATTCCGAGGCTGGCACGGCTAGGCGCCATTGCCCAGCATTTGGATATGTTTTCGATCGGTCGCAACACGGGAATTGCCATCGAGACGATGGAGGAGTGGAGCGGAAGCTGGTTCGATCCAGAGCTGGTGGAAGTTGCGCTGAAGCTCGATCGGCAGGACCGGCTGTGGATGCATTGTCGGGCGACGGACAGTCACAAGGCCACGCGGGCCGCGGTTCTGGAAATGGATCCTCGCAGAGCGCATAAGTTGGATGAAGACCAGATCGACAGGATCTGCGAGGCCTTTGCTGAGGTGGTGGATGCGAAGTCGCACTTCACCTTCCGCCATTCGTTGGGTGTGGCGGAGTTGGCGCGAGGCATCGCGGAGAATCTGCACCTGCCGCTCGAGCGGGTGCGGCTGGTATGGCGAGCAGCTCTACTGCACGATCTGGGCAAGCTAAGCATCTCAAACAAGATTCTGGACAAGAAGGCAAAGCTTACGGATGCCGAATGGAAGGTCGTAAGGGAGCATCCCGGGTTTACGCGAAAGATCCTGGAGCAGATCGGACCGTTCCACGAGATTGCGATTGTGGCGGGAGAGCATCACGAGAAGCTGGACGGAAGCGGCTATCCGAACCGGCTGACGGCGCGTGATCTATCCATCGAGTCTCGAATCATCGCGGTTGCGGATGTCTATGGTGCGTTGTCGGAGGAAAGACCCTATCGGGCAGGGTTGAGCTTTGGGCAGATTCTGCCGATCCTGAACGGTTTAGCCGGACGCAAGCTCGATCAGAATTGCATTCGCGCATTGTTGGAATACCTTAGCGATCACCGTCCTCTGGATGTGGACCCGGAGATCAGTGCGAACGGCTATCTGACACGGTTCTGCGCCTGAGACATAGCCAGAGGAGAGTCAGGCTGCCTGTTGCGATACCTCTAAGGATTTCCTGGTATGAACAAAATACAGGGATTCTTCGACTTCGCTACACTCCGCTTTGAATGACGGTGGTAGGCGGGACCAACGATTCGGCTGTGCTCAGCGTGGAGCCGGAGATGTACCGTTTGGTGGTTCGGAGGTTTGGGGAACCGTAGAGGCAGCGGGGGCGCTGGTCAAAGACTGCAATAGCTCGAGGGGAACGGTTGCCGTGAGAACGGCACGATCCTTACGATGGTCCATCTTGACGGAACCGAGCATACGAAGGAAGGCGACATCCTCGGGGTTGCGAGGCTTCACCTGTTGCAGCGATTTGAACAGACCTAAGAGCATGGAGAGATTCTGCGCGGCTTGTGCGGCTTCGGCCTCAGAGGGGGAGATCTCTTCGACCCGCAGTCGCAGCGAGCCTGTATAGCGCAGGCTGGCGACAAAGGTCGTGTCTTCGGGCAATGGAAGCTGCAGGCCGAAGAGGCTGATGTAGCCACGATCCGAGAAGGGCAGACCGATGTGGCCGATGCCCCAGGCGCTTGAGAGCAAAGGAACGTCACGATAGCGGGATGAGAGCAGCGAAGACCCGGAGAAAGGCGAAGCTGCCGACCGGTGGCGGTCGAGGATGGAGTGGATCTGCTCCGCCGTAGGCATGTTGGAGGCGGCAATGGAATCGTAACCGATTTGGGCGATGCGCAGGGGCCGGATAGCCTCGCCATCGTGAATGGGGACTGTATAGATGGTGTGGCCCGCGTAGGTCTCGCGGGCGGTTGTGATGGAGTCGAGGTAGCGTGTGAGCTTCTCACCGTCGAATCGCCCCTCGAAGACCTCGGAGTATCCTACCGGGCCGTTGGGGCCGTTGGGATCGTCCATGCGATGGAGCGCGAAAGCAACATCATCGAGGTCGCGCTCGGGCACGATGCCGGTGGCGTCGACGAAGTGCTGGTATTCGGGTGCGCGGTTCACGGACGTGCGGTCGAAGTGCGTCGCCAGGCGGAGCGGCTTAAGGTTGGCGTAGAGGATGGCATCGGACTCCGGGAGCAGGCGCGCGGCCTCGGGGGGCGCCGCTTTGCGCAGAACGATGGCGATCACCAGGGCGACGACCAATGCTGCCACCAGCAGGAGGGAATATCGGGTGGGTTTACGCATCTGGACGATCGGTTACGGGAAGGTCAGGCATCCTGTTTGTTTCTACTCTGTCCGGAGCGAGAGAGCAACGGCCTAAAACTATTCGGTAAGGGCGAAGGTATAGATTTTACCGCCGTTGGTAATGTTTCCGGTTCCGGGAGGCAGGATGCCATATTCACCACCGCCTACTGATGCATCGACGGTAAAGCTCCATGCCCGGGTACCTGCCTTGGCTGGATGGAAGGGGACTTCATCACGCTGCGCTCCACTGTTGGAGTGAAAGACGCCGCCGGTTACAGAGCGGAACTCACGATTGTCGGAGTTGAGGCGAAAACGGAGAAAGTTATACTCCGCGATGTCGACTCCCGTGGGGGCGTAGATGAGGATTTCGACGGGGGCCTGCAAGGGAAGCTTCGACTCTCGTCCGTTGAGGTGTCCGTTACGGTCCTGCTTGATGATGCCGTGGGTGGCGGTCGACTTCAGCCAGCCTCCGGACTTGATGTGGACCACTTCGGTCTGGAGGGGCTGCCAGGTGCCGTTGCGGTCCTTGTAGTAGGCGCCGATCTCGCTGACCTCAGAGATAGGAGCCGGTGGAGGATCCTCAGAGGAAGCGGTTGAGGAAGCTGCGGTTTCGGGTGTGAGACGTTTGCGGCCCTTGTTGATCATCGCCGTGATGACACGTTCGGAGACATTGGCGTCTTTGAGGTCGACGAGCGAGTCGGCGTCGGTGGTGTACTGGCCCGGCTGGGCGGCGATGGCCTGGAGGATCAGGTCGTCGCTGAGGCCAGCGTTTACCATGCGGACGATCGAGCTGTTGGTGAGGGTTTTGGAATGTTCGGGCGCGGTGGGAAGCGGACCCTCCGCAGGCCTGGGGGTCTCTGCGCTCTGCGCAAAGGACAGTGTTCCGGACAGGACCAGAGAGAGCAGGGCCGTGGCCATTCGAGCTCCGAACGACATGCAGAAATACCTCCAGAAGAACAATCTACAAATATCTACGCGTATTGGACGATGCAAAAGCTCCCAAGGCAATCGCTATTCAGGGCGAAGCTCTTTGAGCGATCTGTCATCCTATAAACAGGGCTTTCTGCCGGTGTGGGAGAGCCAAGGAGATTCATACATGAAGTTGAAGCTTCCCGAGGGAAATTTCAAGGCGTACCTGTTCGACTGCGATGGCACCATTGCCGACTCGATGCCGCTGCACTATACCGCCTGGAAGACCGTTCTTTTGGAGTGGAACTGCGAGTTTGCCGAAGAGTTGTTTTATCAATGGGGCGGTATGCCGGTGACGGAGATTATCTCCACTTTGAACCAGCGCCACGGGCTCGCCATGCCGATTGAGGATCTGAAGCGTCGTAAAGAAGAGCTGTTCTATGCGAATCTACCGTTGATGAAGGTGGTTCCCGAGGTGCTGGAGCATATCGATGCACGGCATGGGGAGATACCTTTTGCGGTGGTCTCGGGAAGCACCCGCGACTCCGTAGAAGCGTCGTTGAAGACGCTGGACCTGCTGGATCGGTTCGAGACGCTGGTTTGCGCCGGGGATTATGCCCAGGGCAAGCCGCATCCGGAGCCGTTTCTGATGGCGGCTGAGCGGCTTGGGATTGAGCCGGAGCATTGCCTGGTGTTCGAGGATGGACAGATGGGGATCGATGCGGCCACAGCAGCCGGTATGGCCTGGGTGAGGATTGCTTCTCCACAGGAACGCGCGGCGGCAGAGCTGGCTGAGGCTGCGGTTGTGGGAAACCGCTAAACCCGCGTCGTTGCTACCGTTGCGGGGGAGTTCCTGCTGTGCTAAAGTTAGCTCTGCGGCGCACTCTGCGCAGGCAAGACTGCGCGTCCCGCAGCCGTGCTTACAGAGAGCAGGACAAGGCTGTTTGGGCTGGCGTAGCTCAGCTGGTAGAGCATCTGATTTGTAATCAGAGGGTCGGGGGTTCAAGTCCCTTCGCCAGCTCCAGTTTCCACTCAGCCCGTGGAAGAGATTGGATTTGGTTGTACTGTCGGGCCGTTCTGGCCATGCAGACCTCCGGAGACTCCTTCAAGGTGTAAAACCCGCTCGATCGTGAGATGCGATCGACGGCGGGATTGGATGGGGTCAGGATCTGTGTGTGAAAGGCAAGGCAGGGATGTGCACAGGTGGCCGAGTGGTTAATGGCAGCAGACTGTAAATCTGCCGCGCAACGCGCTACGGAGGTTCGAATCCTCCCCTGTGCACCACTCAGTTCGGGTAGTTGTTTTATGGAGTAGGAGACAGGGGAGCGTAAGTGGATTTCAGCCCCGCCGGCAGCGGCAGAATGGCAGTTGCGCTGATCGGGTTGGGAATGCTGGCAATCCTGGTCTGGCGGACGATGGAGCCGGGCAGGATGCAATCGCTGACGTGGGTCCTCCTGGGATTTTTTGCCTTTCGCGTAACGCTTGGATGGCTGCGTTCGCGGTAGGATTGGTAGGTTGGTTGTAAGGCTGATGTAGCTCAGTGGTAGAGCACTCCCTTGGTAAGGGAGAGGTCATGGGTTCAAGCCCCATCATCAGCTCCAGAATTTGAAGCCGTCCATTTTCTGGACGGTTATGTTGTACGGGCGGGAGTAACTCAGTGGTAGAGTCACAGCCTTCCAAGCTGTTGGTCGCGGGTTCGATTCCCGTCTCCCGCTCCAAAGTTTTGAAGGTACGCCGCAGGAGAGTTTGTTGAGCACGTTGAATGAGCAGCCGGTACTTCCGATCGCGGACCCCGTGGCGTTCGGCGCGGTAAAGTCGGCCATCGAATCTTCCTTTTCGACTGGCAAGGTTGCCGACTTTCTTCGGTCGCTGGATCGCCAGGGAGTTCGTATTCGTGAATTCGAAACGGTCCTTGCCAAGGGACTTCTTGGGAAGAAGTCGGCTGCGGAATACTCCAGCCTCCCGGATGGAGATCAGGGGCAGATTCGTGAGTTGTATCTGGCCAGCCTGGAGCGCGTCGCTCCGGAGCTTCGGCAGAGGTTCTTCCGGCTGTACGCGTATTACTGAGACGGTTTTGGAAGTTTGATTTGAACTCGCCGGCATAATCGCCGGCCAACCTTACGAGACGGAGAGAGCAATGGCGAAGGAGAAATTTGATCGTTCCAAACCGCATGTGAACATTGGGACGATTGGGCACATTGATCACGGCAAGACGACGCTGACGGCGGCGATTACGAAGGTGTTGTCGAAGC
>Ga0193717_1000517_pt1 | contig 25829 bp, 27 predicted proteins | sample U2c2metaG_FD_145900 | JGI IMG/M metagenome (GOLD analysis project Ga0193717, IMG submission 145900) | Soil microbial communities from a riparian zone of the East river system, Colorado, United States - U2c2 | ecosystem: Environmental > Terrestrial > Soil > Riparian zone | place: USA: East River...
CTTGTGCGCGTTGTGGATCCGGCCGAAGGAGGTGCCGGCGTCCAGGGAGGCGGAGACTCCGTTGGCGGCGCCGACCGACACGTCGCCGGCCTGGGTGGTCAGCACGACCGTGCCGCGCACAGCCTCGGCGATGCGGGTGTCGCCCTTTGCGGTGCTGATCTCCGCGGGGCCGCCCAGGCGACCGACCGAGATGTCCCCGGCTTGGAGGGTGAGGCGGGCGCCCGCGGTCTCGTCGAGCTCGATCGAGCCCTGCGCGGCCTCGAAGGCGACATCGCCGAGCCGTCCGACGCCCCGGAACTCGGCGCTGGCCGCCGTCGCCTCGATGCCGGAGCCGGCGGGCAGCTGGACGGTCACCTCGATGGATCCGGTGTCTCCGAGGATCCGGTTCTTCGCTGCCGGGCTCACGATCCGCAGGACGCCGTCGCCGTATTCGACCGTGGTCCGCTCCACCTGCTTCACGTCGCGACCCTTCGAGGCGTCTGCGGGCAGGACCTCGACCGCGGTGTCGGCCCGGTCGGCGGCGATGAACTGGACGCGCCCCACGGGGATGTCGAGGACGGTCGAGATCGGGCTGGGGGTGTCGAACTTCCGCATCGTGCTCTCCTCTTGTGCCTTCCGCAGCCCTGAAGCCGCGATCGCTGAACTGGTCATGCGATTACCATCGGCGCCCGCCCTGACACCTAGCTGACACGCTCCTGACACCACAGCTGACACGATGACCGGCCGCTCGTCGAACCCACGGGCGTTACCCCCGGATGGGATGGAGGCTCTGTTGCGTCCCGGATTCTTGGAGCCGAGTGTCTGGACTCCAGGCGATCGGCGCGACTGAGGTGGCAGCCGTCATCTCGTACTCGACCGGGGTCCGCATGCCGGGTGCGGAATGTCGGCGTTGCGGGCCAGGTGGGTCAGAACGTGCTCACGCGACAGTCCGGCAACAGTGATGGTGCACTGACGTCGGCGTCGGTGAACCGGACAGCCGTCTGAATGACGAGGGGAACTGGGGGTCCGGTGGCGCCATCAGTGATCGAGCTCCAGGCTGTCACTCGCCGATCATCTTGGAACGCAGGATGATCGTCGTGTCGGCTGCCGCACGGGCGCCGCCCTTCGGTTGCTGGGATACCACGACCCAGTTGCGGTCGCTGATCAACAGCCGCTCCTGCCCGGTCGCGTCCTCCTCGGTAAGGATGTAGAAGCCGGCCGCCTGCATGGCGTCCTGGGCGAGTTGGTGGTTCACCCCGACCACGTTCGGCACCACACCTGCCTGAACAGGCGGCGCCTGGGTCGTCGGCTGTGGCGGCGCCGGGCTGGACGGCGTACTGGTCGGCGACGCGCTCAGAGATGGCGCATCCGGGGACGGCGTGACCGAAACGGACGCCGAAGTTGTCACCGTCACGGTGGCCTGGGACGCCGGACCGCCGCTACCGCCACAGGCGCTGACCAGAGCCACCGCCACACATGCCGTACCCAACTTGAACCACTTCTCAGCCGCCACGTCATGCACCCCCAGTGCGCGATTACGTGCTCGGACTAACGACCCAGCACGTCACATCCTTCCTGATCGGGGGCCCGACTGCATTCCAGGGCGGATACCGCCATAGGGAGTCGGGCCACGCCGAACCCAGTTCGACGCAACGAGCCCGACCAGCGACTCCTGCGATCCGGCGCGGCGTTCTACCGGCGCGGCGGACTCCGGAGCTCGACCGCTTCATCGCGGTCGTTGGCTTCGGCGATGAGCCAGGCGCGTCGAACCATCCGGAGTAAGACCGGAGTTTGGGCGTCCAGAGAAGTTACTCCAGGCTTATACAGCCTGGTCAGGGAGCCGACGAGGGGACTCGAACCCCTAACCACCGCTTTGCCCCGCAGGACATCTCAATACCTGTCAGTATCGTCCGAACATGCCTGTGACCTGCGGAAACATCGGCTCTCGCTTGTCGTTGGCTCGCGTCGTCGATCAGTGTTTGCCATTCAAAGCGGTCAGTAAAGCGGTCAGTGATCTGGGCGTGCGTGTAGGCGGGGGCATCAGAAGTACCGGCGTCGGTCTCGGACCGCCCCCAACACCTTGTCTGTCATCTGAGGTTCACCGATGATGCTTCAGGGAGGGGTTGTGGGGGGCTACAGCCGTCAGTCGAGTCGGGTCCGGAAGCGCAAGGTGTCTGTGCCGCCGGGCCATCTGACCACGCATCAGGTTGCCTTGATCCTCGGAGTCTCAGAATCGCGAGTCCGTTCACTTCGCACAAAACTTGACGGCCGCAAGGTCGGGAACAGGCTCGTCTATTCGAGAGCCGCCGTACGTCAGATGGCCGCCGAGAAGCAACGCGAGTGGCCGTCAAAGGTACCGCCGCCACAGGCACCGAAAGTGCTGGCAGTTCCCGCCGCAGAGGTTGTCACCAGACGGCGACCAACGCGCACCCCGTCTAGCAATGGGCTACTCCTGGCGCTCCTGCCTGGACTCATCTGGATCGTCACGCTCATCTGGCCATCAAGCTCCGACGACTACCAACCTGCCCCATCGCCAGCGCCCACGACGTCAGTCCAGATCACGCCAGCCAGACCATACGTCCAAGCCAACCAACCCCATGCCCGTTGTAGTGACGGCACCCTGTCGTACTCCGTGAACAGGCGCGGAACGTGCTCCCACCACGGCGGCGTCGCAATCTGGCTTCGCTGAAGAACCTTCAGCGCGGGCTCCTGCCTAGCGCAGGGGGCCGGTCCAATCCAGTACGTCGGTCGTTGTCCAGCAGGACCGTCATCGAATCTCGATTCCCCGGATTGTCGGTCCTGTCTGGAAGAGTCGGTTCTATGCCACTGACCGCACACTGGCACGACGAAGTGGTCGACGCGACTGTCGATGACCTTGGGCTGGCAGGCCGAGGCGTGACTTGGTCGGATCTGTATCGTCGCCGGCCACCAGCGCCCGTGAGCTGCCGTGTTTGCGGCGGCGCGATGTCCGCCAAGGTTTCGAAGCTGGGCGCGGGATTCTTTGCCCACTATCGGCGGCCCGAGTCGTGTGCAGCCGCGGGCGAATCGGCGATACACCTCGAACTGAAGGCACTGGTTGCCGCCAAGGCGCGTGCTCTCGGCTATCCCGTCGAGGTTGAGGCAGTAGGCGATGGTTGGCGTGCAGATGTGCTGACGACGAGTGCAAATGGTCAGCGGATTGCGTGGGAGGTCCAGCGATCGCCGATCGCCCCGGAGGATGTCGCCGCGCGGATGCGGCGCCACCGTGATTCGGGTGTCACGACCTTGTGGCTCGCCAAGCGCGACTGGCCATGGTGTGCAGACGTTGGCGCGCTGGTGGTACCGAACAAGTCGCCGGCAGACCTGCCGTGGACTGTCGAGTCAGGGACCTGCGGCTGGGAGCCAGTCGTGGATCTCGCAGGCTGCGGTGCTGAGTGGATCCCTGAGCAACGCGAGCTCGAGGCGGTCGTTTCTGACGTGCTGCAGGGTGGGCTATCTCTGGAGCACGTGACAGCCAGAGACCAGCGGGGTTGGCCTCATATGTCGCTCCAGTTGATTCCACGTCGAGCCATGGAGGACTGGGCCGCGGCACGCGGTCCAACTCCAGACGTACTGCCCGCGCGACTGTCTCTCGCGTGGGACCGGTGCTACCGCTGCCATCGACAAACTGTCGCGGTGATCGGCATCCAGCCGTTCGACCCCAGTTCGGGTCACCAGTACGAGCTCATGAGCGCAGAGCATCCTGGTGTACTGGAGCGCATTCGGGAAGAGATGACCGACCAGATCAGGTCGAATCATGAGCTCCCAATCGGCGTCATCAAGCTGCGGCACAGCAAGACAGCTGGTCAGGAGTACCTGTCAAATGGTTGCTATTGGTGTGATGCACTGCTTGGCAACTGGTACCTCTTCGGGGCAGGTGCGATCTCCGACAATGTCAACGATGAAAGTGTTGATGATGACACCGAGATGGATGATCCGCGTCCGATCATCGGGCCAATTCGGACGGCCCGCCTGCGGAAGATGCAGCGACAAGCAAGGAGCCTCTTTGGTTCGGAACGCGACTGGCGCCTGGTGACGTGGGCCAGCCGAACCGACGGCGAGCTCCCAGCCGAGGAGCGCTAAGGCAGTGCTGTGCCGTTACGAAGCTAACGCACCACACGTATCCGATGTCGATCCTCCGCTGTGCTGGTCAGGAGCGCTGGCCTCGACAACCCAGTCGGAGGGTCTGCACGCAACGAATCTAAATGCTGCCAATCTTGGGCCATTTCCATAGGTATTTGCGCGATGTATTAGGTGGGCAAGCTGTCCCAGTAGATTCGATGGACACGGTAGGTTTCGTATTCGACATCGGTCTTGGCTACCAACTGTGATGCCATGCCAGCGGCATGGCATATTGAGTCAATGGCATAACCGGATCGGTCAAATACGTCCGAGGTGAGCAGATAGCAGCGGCCGCCGCGGGAAAGATGCTGCGGCAGGCGACGGATGAAGTCCAGCGTCGCATTCAACCCAGGATCGAGCATCGCCGCGGAGAGTAGGTCTACGGGGCTGCCAGGCAGCAGTGGCGGGTTCGCCATGATGAGGTCGAACTGCTCTTCGTCTGAGACGCACTCGCCGAACGTTCCCCGCCTGGCCGACACCACGGCTTGAACATGGTGGCGTTTCGCGTTCAGTGCCGTGCAATGGACGGCGAGAGGTGAGATATCAACGGCCGCCACAGAGCGAGCGCCGTTGAGCGCGGCAAGGATTGCGAACGCTCCACAGCCAGTAAACATGTCAAGAACTCGTTCATTCCGACGGAAATCCACGGATTCAAGCAGCGTCCGCGAAGCGTTTGTGAGCGAGGGGTCGAACACGTCTTCAGTGATGAGGAGGTCGATTGAGCCAAATGTGCTTGTGTGAGGCGAGGGCAACTGGCGATGTCGCTTGATGAGTGCATCAAGGGGCTGGTTGTCGAACACCTCTTCGGAGGCGATAGTCATCTACTGCCTCCGGTCGAAGGGTAGACCACTGGTCGCTGTTTTGGTACGTGGTTCTGCATGATTCTAGGAGCTGAACTACGCTCAGCTCAGGCGACCCTTCTCAATCTGAATTTGAAACCGCGCGGCACCTTGCTGACCTGAGCGGCACCCGCCGCCAGTTCCCTGATAAATTTTTCGATCTTAGGGTCAGCAATTTTTGACACTTCCCTCGCTTCCGCATATAGCTTCCCCATGCGAGCCGCCGCTTCCTTGCGGGATGTCTTCTCAATCTTGATAACCTGAATGCCGAATTCTTCTGGTCTCACGTCGTCTTCAAGCTCGCCAGGTATCATTTTTCTTATTCTGACCATCTAATTTGCCCTTTCCCATATTTCAATTCTGAGAGACTATGTCGTCTATGCAAGTGATCGGCCCACCATTTCGGTGAATTCGTCCAGCTCTCTGCGGATGTCTGCATTGTCCAAAATCTCGCGGGACTCATTATTTGCCTCGCGCAGGCTAATGGTCGCGCATCCGATAGCCTCACCGGTATCCGGATCATGGATCACTTCTGCAATTACGTGGCCATATTTCTTGGATAGTTTTACGGCGTCGTCGAGAGTGAGGTTGCGAGTGAGTTCTGTCCCAGTCGCGGCCCAGGCATCCTCATCAGCAAGAGCAAGAGCATCCTTGTAGGCTTGCTGAGATACATCAATGAAGAGCACTTCTGTCCTGTCGTTGTTCGCGATGCATACCCCGACCAGGCTATGACCCTTCCAGAATTGGACGCCGCTTGGCGGATGCTTGCGGAGGCCGTAGGCGGCGACGCGTCTAAGTCTCGGGCGGATTGCGCGGTTGGCGTGACTTGGTACGTGCTGCTTCAGTTTCCGCTTAACCCACACCCTGTACTTGTAGGGGAAGAAGCGGCGATACCACAGGGGCACCTCCCACACGTGGACTCGGAGTTGGAGAAGTCCGTCGGTCACGGTGCGTCCGCGGCAGATGTTGGCAACCAAGACTTGTGCCATGCCTTCGTACAACTCCTTCCGCCGGCTTTTAGGAGAGGCGAGCCATCGCTGGACCCCGTTCAACGATCGCACGCCTGTGGCGAGCGCGATGACCACCGCCGAAATCACTGCGTAGCCCTGGCGACTCTGAGCGCCACTAACGCCGAAGAGCGCAGCCCACACGACAACGGCAAGTGCGATAGTCGCGATCGAGCGCACTAGAGGCGCCTCCGCTCCGAGGAAGTTCGTCCCTCAGCTTCTAGCCTAGGGTGCTGGCGGCAAGGCCCAGTGATCTGGCAGATGTCGGCGCGTTGCCGCGCTGTCATCGTCACGGTACGAAGTTGTACCGTATTCGACTTGTCGCCTCGGAGCATGTGGCTGCTAAGGATTGCCATGGTCCCCCCACGGTCGGCAGTCTGCAATGTGTCGAGTACAGGCCACGTACTATGCGCCTGTCACACTCTGTTGCCAAGACCTGACCGGCTCGCGATTTGATGCACGGATGAGGCTGCCAAGTCACCGGTGGAATCTGTCGCGGTAGCGCCGAGGGTGGGAATCACTCGCTCTTGGGTGGAGTCGCATCGGCGATGGTCAGCGGTGAAGAACTGGCCTTCGAAGCGAGCTCGCCCGTCCAGTGGGCGGTCGGCAGTTGCTTCACTCCCGAATCGATTCTCCGCTTCAGAGTGCCTGGCCGGGCTACGTCGGCCGTTGAGTAGCGACCACGCCTGTGAGCTGCAAGGACTCGCAGTCGGGCACACTTATCACCGCATTCCATTGCGCGGCGCTGAGCATCACTCCGGTCAGTAACCGCCAGGGCCTCAATCAGATACGGCCGGCCTCCGGCGCAGGGCGGTGGTAGAACCGGACTGACGTACCTGCCGTCACGACGAGTGCTTCTGCGGAGGGGGTTACCTGACCTCTCACCGTGGCGCTGGACCGGACCGGCCCGGTCAACGCGTGCTTCGATGACTACTCCCGAGCCCGTCATCCACCGCAACCTCTTGCACCCGGCGAGGGCCACGCGAGTATGCCTGTGTCAACGGCAGCTGAAAGCTGACCCCCTCGCGGCGCCTGGGGGTCAGTTTCCACGCGCCGTCGACATGCCTGCACCGCTGTCGCCAAGATCGATCGAACCGACCGCTCGGTAATCCATCCGAGCTGTGAAGAGTGCCGACACTCCCGGTTGCGGTAACAGAGAGTCGCGAATTGCGATATCAAGTAGGTGGGACTGGCAAGCTGCGAATCAGAGCGGGTGATTGGGTGCGCCCGCCGAGATCAAGAGGACGTGGTGTGAGAGGTCGGATTGGCGCCGCAGAGGTCATACAAACTTCGCCTCAGCAGCGCTCAGGGGCGCATGGAATCACGGACAGCATTGAGATCACTGGGAAGGCAAATGCCGCCGTTCGGTGTCGAGCCTTCCCTCGCCAGAGGATCCGAGGGGAGGTAACTATGTCGGTGGAGCGACGTAGCCTGAGGTCGATATGACCCCCGTTGATGATCCTGGGCGCCTAGCGGCGGAACAGCGTGCACGCGTCCTGATCGACAGCCAGCTCGATGCTGCCGGGTGGAAGGTCCAGGACAAGAAGGACCTGAACCTCTACGCCGGACAGGGAGTCGCAGTCCGGGAAGTTGTGATGAAACCTGGGCACGGCCGGGTTGACTATCTGTTTTACGTCGACAAGGCGGTCGTTGGCGTCATCGAAGCCAAGCCAGTAGGAACCACACTCTCCGGTGTCGAGTGGCAGTCGGCCATGTACGCCGACGGGCTTCCTGCCGACGTGAGGCTCGCTGCGAAGACGAAGGACGGACGTTTGCCATTCGTCTTCGAGGCTAGCGGGTTTGAGACTCACTTCACCAACGGTTTCGATCCAGAGCCGCGAGCTCGACTGATCTTCAACATGCCCAGGCCGGACACGCTGGCCCGGCTACTCCGAGACGCGGATGCCGAGCCGGAGGCTCCGACGTGGCGGGCCAAAGTCGCGAGGCTGCCGGAGCTCGACCACAGTCCCCTTCGTCCGGCGCAGATCGAAGCGATCAACGGGATCGAGCAAAGCCTCGCCGAGCAGCGGTTCGACCGATCGCTGGTCCAGATGGCCACTGGCGCCGGCAAGACGTTTGCCGCGGTAACCCAGTCCTACCGGCTGCTCAAGCATGGCGGCTTTAACCGGATCCTGTTCCTGGTCGATCGCAACAACCTCGCTGACCAGACACTTGCGGAATTCCAGAACTACCGCACTCCCGACGACGGCCGTCGCTTCACTGAGCTCTATAACGTCGCCAAGCTCTCCGGTGCGGGCCCGCTCGGCTCAACGAAGGTGACCATCTCGACTATTCAGCGGGTCTTCAAGTTCCTGCAGGAGGGCGAGGTCACCGACGCTGACGACCCTGGTCTGGACGAGTTCGTTCCGGACACCCCGGTCACCATCGCCTACAGCGACGTACTACCTCCCGAGACGTTCGACCTGGTGATCGTCGATGAGGCTCACCGCAGCATCTACGGCGTATGGCGCGGCGTCCTGGAGTACTTCGATGCCCATGTCATCGGCCTCACGGCCACCCCCGGCAAGCAGACGTTTGGATTCTTCCGGCAGAACCTGGTGTCGGAGTACACCTACCCGCAGTCGGTTGCCGATGGAGTCAACGTGGACTTCGACATCTATCGGATCCGTACCAAGGTCAGCGAGCAGGGATCAACCATCGAGGCCGGCACGATCGTACCGACCATCGACCGACGCACCAGAGTGCAGCGACTCGAGGCGCTCGACGAGGACTTGGAGTACCGCGCTCCCCAGCTCGACCGTGCTGTGACCGCCACAGACCAAATCAAAACCGTACTGGAGACCTTCCGTGACCGCCTCGCCAGCGAAATCTTTCCTGGCCGCACGACGGTTCCGAAGACACTGATCTTCGCCAAAGACGACAACCACGCCGAGGAGATCGTTACCCAGGTCCGGCAGGTCTTCGGAAAGGGCAACGACTTCGCAGCCAAGATCACTTATAGCGCCCGCAATGCTAAGGAACAGCTGCAGGCGCTTCGCACGTCACCAACTCTTCGCATCGCGGTCACTGTCGACATGATCGCCACCGGGACTGATGTAAAGCCATTGGAGTGTGTGTTCTTTATGCGCGACGTCCGTTCCGCGCAGTACTTCGAGCAGATGAAGGGCCGCGGCGCCCGCACCATCAGCCGCGCAGACTTCCAAGCCGTCACTCCGGACTCTGAAAACAAGACTCGCTTCGTCATCGTCGATGCCATCGGCGTCACTGAGCATGGGTACGTTGAGCCTCCGCTCAACCGGGAGAGGAGCGTCAGCCTCAAGAAGCTGCTCGACAAGGCTGCCGCGCTCAACCTCACGGAGGCTGAAGCCGCGACCCTCGCATCCCGGTTGGCCAAGCTGGGACTCGACCTCACCGATTCAGAGCGGCACGAGCTCGATGAAGTAGCCGGTCAGTCCATCCAGGACATCGTCCGTGGCCTTGTCAATGCCGTCGACCCAGACACCAGCGCTCGGACTGGAAGGTCCGTAGCAGAGCTGGTGGAGCACGCCATCGAGCCGATCGCCGCTAACCCTGAGCTTCGCAACCGGATCCTCGAACTCAGGCGTGCTCACGACCGGATCATCGATGAGGTCAGCCGCGACGAACTGCTTGAAGCTGGCGGCGTTATCGACAGGACCCGCGCAACGTCTATCGTGGAGTCCTGGCGCGACTACCTGAATGAGCATCGCGATCAGATCACTGCGATCCAGCTCGCGTACGAGGCTGGCGAGCGCCGCATCGATTTCGCCTACATCCAGGAACTCGCAGACCGGATTGCCCGGCCGCCTTACAACTGGACCCCGGACATCATCTGGAACGCCTACGTCGCGGTCGAGTTCACGAATGTCCGCAGCAGCCCTACCCGCACCTTGACCGACCTGATCTCCCTGATGCGCTACACCGTGGGCACCGACGATGAGCTCGTTCCCTATGCTGAACGCGTGCGCGAGAAATACATCGGATGGCTAGCTCAACAGGGGCAAGCCAGCGTCACCTTCACCGAACGCGAACGTTGGTGGCTCGACCGTATGGTCTCGGTAATCGCGAACTCCGCCGGCATCCGGCCCGAAGACCTTGACGACGCCCCCTTCACCGAACGCGGCGGCACTGACGGTGCCCTGCGTGACCTCGGCGACCGCACCGCCGATTTCATTGACGAGCTGAACGAGGAACTCACCGCGTGACTGTGCTTGGAGACATTTCTAACGTAATCGATTGCGAGCATCGAACGGCACCGGCAACCGGGAGAGAACCCTTTGGGTACTCGGTCGGAACTCGAGCCGTGCGGAACGGACGGATATCCCTTGACGTCGCGAAGCCAGTCGACGAAGCTACGTATTTGGGCTGGACGCGCCGAGCCACACCGGCGCCGGGCGACTTGATATTTTCCCGTGAGGCGCCAATGGGTCAGGTCGGCGCCGTACCGGTCGATGTACCTGTCTGCCTGGGACAGCGCACAGTGCTGCTTCGTCCTGATGATGAGCGCGTAGACATGCGGTTCTTGCTGTACTCGCTCATGACGCCACAGTCGCAGGCCTGGATTAGCGCTAATGCAGCCGGCACGACGGTTCTGCACCTCAACGTGGCCGATGTCAGGCGCATCCCAATTTCTTTTCTTCCCGAACTCGACGAGCAGCGACACATCCTCATCCTTCTCGAGGACCACTTGTCCCGCCTCGACGCAGCCGAGTCCTATCTGCTTACCAACGTGAAGCGTGCCGAGAGCTGGCACGGAGGATTCGTCAGGAAGACTCTCTGGTCAGATCAATACCCTCGCGCAGAGGTCGGCGGACTCCTCCGCGAGCCGATGCGCAACGGCCGTTCAGATCGCGCCGCCGCGGAGAACAGTGCAGGGACGAAGACTCTCACCCTCACCGCGGTTACGAGGAATGCCTTCATTGACAAGTATACGAAGATAACGACTACGACCCCGGAGCGTGCTGCGGGCCTCTGGCTCGAACCGGGCGATGTGTTGGTGCAACGTTCCAATACTCCCGATTTGGTAGGTTCCACTGCTCGCTACGGCGGGCCTCGCCACTGGGCCATCTTCCCGGACCTGCTCATCCGACTCCGCGCCGACGAGAGCAAGATCGACAGTCGGTTCCTCACAGCAGTTCTACGCTCCGAACCAGGTCACAGTCAGCTGCGGGGGAAGGCGAAGGGGCTTGCTGGCTCTATGCCGAAGATTGATCAAGCCGCGATCGCCGGCACCGTAGTTCCGCTTCCCGAGCCTCGTGACCAGCAACGACTTCTCGAACTAGTCGAACAGGCCGATCAAGCAGCTAACGCACTCCGGGCAGAGCTCGACCGCATCCGTCGGCGCTCAGGCAGCCTTCGTCGCGCAGTCCTCGCTGCCGCATTCTCGGGACGCCTGACGGGTGTCGCCTCCTTCCGACGAGACGCCGAGGAGATGATCGGCGGGTGATTCCGGACTTTCAGACGCTGATGCGACCCACGCTTGCTTACCTCGCGGACGGGCAGACGAAACGTTCTCGTGCGGTCAAGGAGGCGATGGCCGCGGTGTTCGCCCTGACTGATGGGGAGCAGGCTGAGCTGCTTCCGAGTGGGCGCCAGCGTACGATCGACAATCGTGTCGCCTGGGCACTCACATACTTGTCGCAAGCCGGATTGGTGGAACGCCCCCAGCGGGGTGTCGTCCGCATCAGTGATGTCGGGCGGCAGGCGCTCGAGGCGAACCCGGAACAGATTAGCTTGAAGGTGTTGGAGCAGTACCCTGCCTATGTCGCCTTTCGTAGCCGGACCCGAGACGTGGAAACTCCTGCACAGAATGCATTGCCGGCTGCCGAGTCGTCGGCGACTCCGCAGGATCTGCTCGAGCAAGCGGTGAAAGAGAATGGGGCGGTCATTGAGAACGAGCTGCTCCAGCGTGCACTGGCACTACCCTCCATCGGGTTCGAGGACCTGGTGATGAAGCTGCTCGCTGCGGTGGGTTATGGCCACGCGGGTCGGGTTGAGCGAACCAGTGCGAGCGGCGATGCCGGGATCGATGGCATCATCAGCCAGGACCCGTTGGGGTTGGACCGCATCTATGTGAGGCGAAGAGGTACGCGATCGACAAGGTCATCCACCGGCCAACGATTCAGTCCTTTGTTGGCGCCCTCATGGGTGCCCAAGGCGATCGGGGTGTATTCATCACGACCAGCTCCTTCAGCTCCGGGGCACGGGCGGAAGCGGGCCGAGTGGCATTCCGCATCGAGCTTATCGATGGCGCAAGGCTTGCCCAGCTCATGCTGCGTTACTTAGTCGGCGTTCAGGCTGAGACCACCGCAACGCTCTACCAACTCGACGAAGACTTCTTTGAGGCACTCTGATGGCGATCACCGTACCGATGCTCGCCAGCCAGAAGCGGCAGTTCGGGTAGCGGTTAAGGGGTGACGACATGATCTGGGGACGCGACGAACTTGAGTGGAGTGGACTCGTTGATGGTACTAGCGACTTCTTGGCTGAGCGGGGGCGCATCCGCCGCACCACGTCGTACACAGAACTGAACTCGGTCCTGCATCGGCGCACGGGTGCTCGATCGTTTGATTTCGCGAAGGACAGCGAGCGCGCCGCTATGGGCGCGCTGTTAGGTGAGGTCGCGTCCAGGAACCTATCGGAGGTAGGCGCCCTCGTCTCCTCGATCGTGCTGTACTTGAATGAGAACGACGCCGGTTCAGGCTTTTATCGCCTAGCCGAGGAGTTGAAGCTGCTGACGCCAAAGCCGACAGCAGACCAGCGGCTCATCTTCTGGGCCAATCAAGTGAAGGCAACTTATGACTACTACTCCTAATGCACGCCGGCTTGTCGACAAGCTGTGGTCGTACTGCAATGTGCTGCGAGATGATGGCGTCGGTGTCATCGAGTACACCGAGCAGCTGACCTATCTGCTGTTCCTGAAGATGGCGCACGAGCGGGCAACCCGGAGACTGAACCCGCAGCAGGTCGTTCCAGAGGAGTACTCCTGGCAGTTGCTGCTCGATGCCGAGGGGACGACCCTGGAGTTGGAGTACACCAGGATTCTCGTCGGCTTGGCGCAGCAGCCTGGAACGCTCGGCACCATCTTTCGTAAGGCGCAGAACCGCATTCAGGATCCAGCTAAGCTCAAGCGACTTATCGTCGACCTCATCGATCAGGAGAACTGGTCTGCATCGGGAACGGACATCAAGGGGGATGCGTATGAGGAGCTGCTCTCCAAGGGCGCATCGGACAAGGGCTCCGGAGCTGGTCAGTACTTCACGCCGCGCGACCTAATTCGGGCGATCGTTGATGTCATCGACCCCAAACCGGAAGACACCGTCGTCGACCCGGCCTGTGGCACTGGCGGATTCCTTCTCGTCGCCCACGAGCATGCCTCGGAGGGTTCGGAGAGCCTCACGCCAACGCAGCGGGAGCACCTTCGGGAGCGTTTCGTTTCCGGTTTTGAGCTGGTCGACGGAACCGCGCGGTTGGCCGCGATGAACCTCCTGCTGCATGGGATTGGTACGCCGGACGGCGACTCGCTGATCAACGTCCGGGACGCCCTTATCGCGGACCCCGGCAACCGGTGGTCGGTCGTACTGTCCAATCCGCCGTTCGGCCGGAAGTCGTCGTTGACCATGGTCGGCGCGGACGGACGCGAGGTGCGTGAGGACCTAGAAATCGAGCGGCAGGACTTCGTCGTTACGACGGGCAATAAGCAGCTCAACTTCCTACAGCACATCATGACGACGCTCGACATCAACGGCCGTGCCGCGGTCGTGCTCCCGGACAACGTCCTCTTCGAGGGCGGAGCCGGCGAGACGCTGCGCCGCAAACTGCTGGCTGACTTCGACCTGCACACAATGCTTCGTCTGCCGACCGGGATTTTCTACGCCCAGGGCGTGAAGGCAAACGTATTGTTCTTCGACAAGAAGCCCGCGTCCGAGCTGGCATGGACGAAGATGTTCTGGGTCTACGACCTGCGGACCAACCAGCACTTCACCCTCAAGCAGAACCCGTTGCGTCGTCAGCACCTCGACGAGTTCGTCGACTCCTATCTGACCGGAAAGGCTCGCGACGAGCGGGTCCAGTCCGAGCGTTGGAAGCCGTTCACCTACGAGGAACTCATCGCCCGCGACAAGGTCAACCTTGACATCACCTGGCTGCGCGACGATTCATTCGAAGATGCTGACAACCTCCCCGCACCGGAGATCATTGCCCGCGAGATCGTTGAGGACCTCACCGCAGCGCTCGTAGAGTTCGAGACGGTTGCGGCCGCGCTCGAGAACCTCGGTACCAACTAGGCAGCCGTTTCGTTACCACCAAGCAGCGCTCTTCTTGCCGCCGAGGTGGGAGCATCTTAAGTCCCGGACGTAGCGGTCGTTGCTTGCGACGCGACGCCGGCCGGGCCTTGGCCGCCGCCCTGCAGAGCAATCCCCACTCGCGGCCAAGCCTGCGGGGACCTTCTCGCAAGGTGCTTGCCTGGTCTGACGCTGGGCGATCAGACCGTACCGAAATTCACTTCCTCACTGGAGGCTCAACGATGCTTGTCCGGCTCGTGCCAGGGGCAAACCAGGATCACGTCCTAGCTACTCTCCGACAGGTCACTACCGATGCGTTGAACCTTCGGTCGTTCGGCGGTACTCCCCAGGAGCTATACAACAAGTACAGCTCCTGGGTGCGTGACTCCGTTCGCGTGCTCAGCAATCTCCTGAGCCCTGCGGACATCGAGAGGCTTCTGCTCACTCGACGGTACTGGGCTCTGCAGGCAACGGGCGGCGCAGGGCTGGTCGTCGCCATGCGCCATCTGCTCGATACGGAGATCGAAGAGCGACATCTCGCGTTCGAGGAAACCTATGGGCGGCTCGCCCACGAGTTCGGCCGCTGGGGTGGGCCGGGCCACCTTGTGGTCGCAGACACGTCTGTCTACATGGATCACGATCAGAAGTTTGAGGATCTTGAGGTAGACAAGATCCTCCGCGTCAGCGGTGAGCTCGTTCACCTGCTGATCCCGATTGCCGTCATCGACGAACTCGACAATCTGAAGCGTGGTAAGGACCGTTGGCGGCCCGGCCATACTCTCGCTGTGCTCGACAAGGTTCTTGAGAAGCCAACCGAGATCGCGACTATGCGAGAGGCCGCCGAGGGCGTCGGCAAGCTCACCGTGGAGATTGTGTTCGACCCTCCTGAGCACAGTCGACTGCCGATTATGGACGAGGAGATCATTGACCGGGCCTTAGCAGTGAAGGAGGTTGCCAGACGTCAGGTCACTCTGATCACCTACGACACGAGCCAGTCAACGCGAGCGAGAGCCCGTGGGTTGAAGACTCTCAAGCTCAAGCGTGACGAGTGGGAAGACGAGGTAAAGGCGGCAGAGAAGCCGGGTGATGGCAAGCGCAGCCGACGACGTCCGGCACCCAAAGAGTTGGATGAGCCGATCTCAAGCTCTTGATGGTGTTCGGGCAGCGCCTGCTGCAGAGGGATGTCTAGCCGGTGTGTCCTGTGCCGGGTGATGCTTGACAGTCGTGTGCCACCTGATGGTTGACGCTCGCCATGTTCGGCCAGTCTGTCTTCGACGTTTCCGTGGGGCGTCGGTGACTCAGGAGGCCGGGATTGGCACTGGTTGCGTTTGTCTGTTGTCGAGCAGCGGTTGGATGTGGTGCGGGCGGTTCTGGGTGGTGCGGGTGACGGAGGTGGCGGCCTCGGTAGGGGTGTCGCGTCAGACGGTGCATTCGTGGATGACCCGGCATCTGGTCGAGGGTGTGGCCGGGTTGGCGGATCGGTCGCATCGTCCGGTGTCGTGTCCGCATCAGGCATCGGCTGAGGTTGAAGGTGCGGGTCGCGGAGATGCGCCGGAAGCATCCGGGGTGGGGCGCGAAGCGGATTCGGCTGGAGCTGTTGCGCGGCGGTGCCGACGTGGTGGTGCAGTCGGAGCGGACCGTGAACCGGATCCTTGTCCGTCAGGGTTTGCTGGTCGGGCGGCCGCGGAAACGGAGCCGTGATTCGTGTCGGCTGTGGGAACGGTGGCAATCCCCTGAAACCGTAGAGACTTGAGTTTGTTGTTTCGGTTGTGGGCCGGCGTCCCGCTTGCTGCCTGAGGAACTCGCCCGGAGTCGGGGTCAAGGCTGGCCGGAGGCCACCCGGAGGGCTTGGCCTTTGACGTCGACGAGGACGAGGTCAGACTCGGTGCGCGGGATCCGGTTGTTCATGCTGCCTGGCCGTGTTGTGGCCCATGGCCGGGCCGGTGGGTGAGTTCGTAGGTGATCGGGGAGCGCATCCCGAGCGCGGAGTGGCGCCGGTCGTGGTTGTATTCCTCGATCCAGGCAGCGACCCGGGCGCGGGCCTGGGCCTTTGTCGTGAAGTGCTCGAGCATGCGCAGTTCGAACTCCACGGTGGAATGCCAGGACTCGATCACCGCGTTGTCCAGTGCCGACCCGACCCGGCCCATCGATTGGTTGATGCCGAGCCGGGTGCAGGCCGCCCGGAAGGTCCCGGCGGTGTACTCGGCGAGTTCAACCGGTCGATGCAACACCAGGCTGTTATAGCGAGCCTAGCTGCTCTTCGAAGACCTCGGCCGGGGTTCGCCAGTCGAGGATCTTGCGGGGCCGGTTGTTGATCGCGAGAGCGACAGCTTCGAGGTCCTCGGCGGACCACCTGGATAGATCGGTGCCCTTCGGGAAGTACTGGCGCAGCAGGCCATTCGTGTTCTCGTTCGTCGGTCGCTGCCATGGCGAGTGCGGGTCGGCGAAGAACACCTTTGTCCCGGTATCGAGGGTGAGCTGCGCATGCCCGGACAGTTCCTTCCCGCGGTCCCAGGTGAGCGTGCGACGCAACTGTTCTGGCAGCTGCGTGAACGAGGCAGCTAACGCGGCGTTCATCGCGACAGCGCCGTAGCCGCCAAGCGACGGACCGTTCTTCACGACTGGTTTCTCACCCCAGCCCTCCAGCCGAGGCAGATGCACCAAGAGCGTGGATCGGCTGCTGCGCTCGACGAGCGTGCCGATCGCGGATCGGCCCGTCCCGATGATCAGATCCCCCTCCCAATGCCCCGGGAAGGCGCGATCGGCGGCTTCGGCGGGGCGTTCGCTGAGCACGACATCCGCGGTGACATGACCCCCTGGCTTGTTGCGTGATCGGGCTCGCGGTTCCCGCAGCGCCCGGCCCGTGCGCAGACACGCGACCAGCTCTCGCTTGAGCGCACCACGCCCCTCGATGAACAGCGACTGGTAGATCGCCTCATGACTGATGCGCATGGACTCATCATCGGGGAAGTCGACCCGGAGCCGGTGGGAGATCTGTTCCGGACTCCACGCCGTCGCCCATCGCCTGTCCTGCCGGTGCGGTTTGTTCAACCCTTTCCATACGGGAGTCTCGGGGCCCTCGACGATCGTGCCGTCGGATCGGCAGATGCTCCCATCCAGCCGCTCCTGCACGTACTCACACAACCTGTCGTTGTTCACGAGCTTCGCTGTCTTCGGGCGCTTCGCGGCCTGCTGCGCCTTCCACTGCGCCACCAAGGCCCGGTAGACCCGCTCGCCGCCCCTGGTCGCCGCGTTGCGACGGAGCTCGCGAGACACCGTCCCAGGATCGCGTCCGATCCGGCGGGCGATCTCACGCACGCCGACCTCCATGGCGCGCAGCAGCGCGATCTCCTCCCGCTCCACGAACGACAAATACCGACCCGTGGGCTCGTCCAGGCTGATCGGCGGCATGCCGCCAGCGTGACGGAACCAGCGGGCCCCGACCGGCCATGACACACCAACAGACTCAGCGGCCTCGACCGTCGTCACGCCCGACGCGATTAGCCGCCAGAACTCACGCTGCACCGCGCGCGAGGGCTCAGGCCGGCCCGGTGAACGCATCGGCGGTCGCAACGCTCGATCCGCCGCCCACTGCCGCCGCGCACCCTCCGACGCTTGCGGCAACTGCTTCTTTCCCTGCCCCATCGCAAACCTCCATGTTCGAGGTGTTGCGACGACCGATTGAATCCGCCTTGGCAGCCGCGGTCGGAATGGAACACAACACCGGCTGCCGGGCGGCGTCGGTTGGTGGCGTCGGCCAGGGCGTCGGCGACCAGGTCGGTGCGTAGGTGGTCGGCGGTCGCCCAGCCGACCACGCGGCGAGACGCCAGGTCGATCACGGTGGCCAGGTAGAGCCAGCCTTCCCAAGTGTGGATATAGGTGATGTCGCCGCACCAGCGGGTGTTGAGTGGGCGGGGCCGGCCAGGATCGATGGCGAAGTCGCGCCCGATCAGGTCCGGCCTGGTCCTCGCGTCCGGGTCAGGGATGGTGGTCTTCTTCCACCGTTTCGGGATCCGGCCGTGCCGGTCGACGGCCTGCATCAGCCGCACGACCCGTTTGCGGGAACACCGCTGCCCTTGCTCCATCAGTTCGTGGTGGACCCGCGGCGAGCCGTAGGTCAGGCTCGATTCGTCGTGGATCTCGATGATCTTCGCGGTTAGTTCGATGTCGCGCTGCTTGTGCGCCGAAGGCACGCTGGTGCGGTCGGCGTAGTAGGCGGAGCGGGAGACCTGCAGCAACTCACATGCACGCTTCACACTGTGGCTGCTCTGCTTTTCCGCCTCGATGAACGGGTAGCAGTTCACCGGGTCTCCTTCGCGAAGAAAGCCGTGGCCCGCTTGAGGATCTCGACGTCCTCACGCAGCCGGCGGTTCTCCCGCCGCAACTGCGCGAGCTCGTCCTTCTCGCTCGTGGTCAACCCGTCGGTGCGAGTGCCGTCATCGCGTTCGGCCTGCTTCAGCCATTCGCGCACCGCGGTCTCGGTCAGATCGAAGTCCTTCGCGACCTGGCTGACCGTCCGGTCGCCGCGCTGGCACAGCTCGACGATCTCGGCCTTGAACTCAGCAGTGAACGAACGACGAGGCCTTGGCTTCTTCTTGCCCATGGACTCCATGATGAACATCCTTCCGGAGCACAAGCTCCTGATCTCGGATGTCCGTCAAATCGGGTCACTCCCAATCTGAGAATCGACAACATCCATACCACCGAGGCCGCCGACGCAGCCGCCATCGCCATCGTCCAACTCATCACATCTCAGGCCCGCCCAGCACCCATCGATGACGACGAGAACTTCGCTCCTTGACAACCACATCTCGTGGCTGACGTGGTTCGGCGGTCTCCAGTTCGGTGGACCAGCACACTCCGTAAACCAGACGCATCAGCCTCGACGTGTAGGCGAAGCCGGATCTCTCGCTCGGGTGCCCTTGGTGCGCTGGGCCCCGTGAAAGACGCGGTCGCGGTACTGGCCGGTCGGACCAAGCGAACTGGTCGGCCCCCTTGGTGATCGTCTGGGTGACCTGGCAGCCGTTTGAGGCCGGTTGCGTGAAGCTGGGACCGACTGCTCGACGTACTTGCTCACCTGCGCGTGGTGCTCCCTTGTGCGCTCAGCAGTGTTCTGGCCCAGGTCTGGATGGTTTGGGGCTGAGGGGTTAGCTTCGCGGTGGGGAGGAGTCATGGGTGACCACGCGGCCATCAGAGCTGGGGAGCAACGGGCGCAGTACAAACTTTTGCTTCGACTTACCCGGCAGGCGGTTGGTCGGTCCGGCGGACCGCCGATGTCGGGGCACGTCCGCTGGACTGACGATGCGCTCAATGATCTTGTGGGGGAGGTGTTTGCACGCAAAGGGCAGTTTGTCGAAGCAGGACTGCTACAGACGACCACAGACTCGAAGCTTGAGTTGTACCTGTTGACGGCTATCGAGAACGTGCTTCGCGACATGGGCCGCGAGACCGAGCGCTTCAGACTGATGGCCCGACTCGAGACGATCCTGGGAGCTGAGACCGAGTTCTTCCGTCATCTTCGGCCGTACAAGGCGTGGCGTCTGCGCTCTGCGCCCGTTGTTGCCTGGCAAGGTGATATCGGCCGCCTGATCATTGCCGCGCTGCGGCTACGTGGTGTCGTTGCGACCACCTGGAACCGATCCGGCCCGACGCCACGGTCCACTCGCGACGCGATCGTGCGAGTGGCAGAGGCGGCGTTGGACGAGGCTGCGGGGTATGTGCGGGATCCCGACCTGGCGGAAGTCGTCCAGAAATGCGTACCCGCGGTACCGCTTGATCCTGACGAGACCGAGCAACCCACAGACCCGCGGATCGTTGTGATCATCGGGCACAGCGAGGCAGCGCCCGGACCGGATGACGAACTGGAGGTCCTGCCGTCTGATGCGATCGCAGATGCGATCTGGCACGCAATGGATGCGGACGAACGGCGAGCGGTTCCCCACCTCGCGAGTGACCGGGCAGTGGCGTCGGCGCTCGGCGTACCGCGAAGGACCGGTGCGGCGATCGCAGCGAGTGCCAAGGTGAAGATCCTGTCCGGAACGGCAGCGGGGACCGAAGCGGACGTTGTCCGAGACCTATGTGAGCGGGCCAAGTCGATGGAAGACGTGTGACAGTTCGTGTGCTACCGCGTTCGTTGAGGGTGAGGAGGGAGGTCGTCGCGCATGTCCGATGATGAGAGGTTCGCTCGCTTCCGGAGCAGACTTGCGTCTGGATCGGCTCTGCGCGATGCGCGGCGGACTCGGCGTACGCCGTTCCCAGCGGTAGGCGACTTCTGGCGAGTGCGCTGGGACGAGACGGCTTTGGTCGCCTTCGTCGCCGAGGTCGACCCGCCACTGGTACGCGCGGTACCGGTCACCCTCGATATGGAAGCTGACGACAGTGCGGTCGTCGCTCGGACATCCGCCCACGACCTTGGAGTCGATGTCACGATCTGGATCGACGACGGTTCGGCTGTGCCGATGCGGGTGCTCGAATTCAAGCTTGGGTCTCTGGCGGTTCCGAGCACAGCTGAGCTGGCGGCCGGTACGACGAACTGGGGGCCGACCGATCCGCGAACCCGACTGCGCGCGAGCCTGCAAGACGCCATCGAGAGGCTTGCCGACGCCGCGTGGGCGCCTGACGCATCAGCCGAGAACGGCGACATCGAAGCGCTGCTTGACACGCTCGACTTCGACGACGTTGTCCGGGCCGTCGGCTCGGTGCAATTGGCGAGTCGGCTACGGCGAGGGGAGGCCTCACTAACGGAGCAACAAGCTGCTCGGCTCGCAGACCGGCTAGGAGTGCCGACCACGCGGCTGATGTCGGCTACTCAACCGGTGCTGCCGGATGAACTGATCGCTGCCATGGATGTTCCCGAGGTTCGAGCTCGCGTGGACCGGATGGCGCAGGCTCGTGATCGGGAGGAGATCGAGACATGGAGGTTGTGTGCGTACGGCGTTATGGCTTTAGCGGCGCGCGAGCATGATCGACGACAGACCTTCTGGGAGGCGAAGGTGCGGGCGTACTTCGATGCAGTCCTGCCGGAGATCGAGGTGAATCCCGACCGATGAAGGCGCCTCACCGGGATCTGGTCGCCCTGCAGGCGGCGAACATGGTCGCACTCGCCCAACGGATCTTCGGAGCCGACTTCGGTGAGCTGCAGCGTGAGCCCTGCAACGTACTGAGTCGGTGGGATCAGGTCCAGTTGCAGTTCGTGCCCGAAATGCCAGCCGAAGGTGAAACCTCGTGCAGCGTGGCGGGCGCGTACGTTGAGGACGACGAGGGCGTCAGCACGATCCAAGTTTCATTGGCGGCCAGCCAAGGCCGCCGGAGCTTCACGGCACTCCATGAGCTCGGGCACCACCTGCAACGTACAGATTCCGGACTGGCCAAGGTTGTCTGGGGGCAAACGTCGCGGGCGCTGTTCGAGGACTTCGCATGTGATGCTTTCGCCGCCGCGATCCTGCTCCCGGACGCGGTTGTCGAACTGGTCATCAACCAGTCGGGGCCGACTGCCGGCGACCTGGTGACGCTGTACCGGCGTAGCTCCGCGTCCCGCTCGGCGGTCTGCGTGCAGGGGGCTCGCAGGTTGCCGGCGCCAGGACACGTCATGCTCCTGCACCCCGACGGCACGGTGTTCTTCTCGTCGTCGCGCGAACTGCCGCCACTACGGCGTGGCAGCGACCAGTCCGGTACGCCGGTTATCGCCCGCGGACTGGTGAGCGGCAGCAGTCTGGGCCGCGGACGGTTCACCTACCGCGACGGCATCCAGGGACAGGAGCTGTTCATCCAAACCGCTGCCATGGACGGCTTCCTGCTGACAGTCGCGGTCACCGACCACGCCCCATGGGAGGGGTTCGCGCTACCGAGTCGAGACGATGGCCCACGAGTTGATTCGTACGAGTGTGCCAACCCCGCGTGCGGCGCCACTTACACGACCTTCGACGTCCGGTGCTCACGTTGCCAGGTTCCGCCGTGCACAGACTGCGGGCGCTGTGCCTGCGAGCCGGCCTTGGCCGAGCGCACCTGCACCTCCTGCTGGCTGGTGAAGCCCGCGGCGGGCTTTACAGGGGAAGTCTGCGCCGACTGTTCGTAGTCGACTGGGCGACTTCACTGAATTGTCGGCGGCGGCTGTCACGATCAGGACGATGGTGACCGAGTCGAGTCACCTCGTGTGCCAAGCGTCGAGATAGCCCGTTCGTTCCTCGCAAGGCCCACATCGACAGCGAGGAGAACACCGTGACCACCCTGCTTACCGCGAGCGCCGACGACGCCGTTCCCGACCGTCCGCCGACTCTCCGGGAACTCCTCGAGCTCCTGCGGGCACGCATTCAGGTCACCCCCGAGGAACTCGCCGAGGCTCGCCGCCGCCGGGATCTCCTCGCCGCCGCGCTCCTCGACGAGTTTCCGGGCAGTCGTACCTATGTCAACGGATCTGTTGCTCACAGCGACGCGCTCGATCCGCTGACCGACATCGACCTCGGCGTCGTCGTCGCCGAGGCGAAGGACACCCACGGTCCTGGCAAGAAGGGATGCGCAGACCTGCAGAAGCGGGCCGCGGAGGCGATCCGCGATGCCCTGAAGGAGGAGTTCCCCTACCTCCGAGTCGAGTGGAAGGCGCGCAAGCGCTCCATCCTGGTGCGGTTCGCCAAGTCCATCTCGTCTGGCGACGGGGAGTTCACCGCCGACGTGATCGTGGCGATCGAGCATCCGGACAAGGGGCTGTACATCCCCAACCACGCCACGTGGAGCCGGTCGCACCCCGAGGAGCACACGCGGATGGTCCGGGTGGCCAACAAGACCACCCAGATGACGTTCGCCCGAGTGGTCCGTCTGCTGAAGCACTACAACCGCCGCAACCAGCACCCGCTCTGCTCGTGGAACATCAAGGCGCTCGCTCTCGGCGCGATCACCGCCCCCACGCGGCTGGTCGTCGGCATGAAGGACTGGTTCGACCACGCGATCGACGAACTCTCCGAGGGCCTGACCGAGGACCCGGCCGGTGTCGCCGAGAAGCCGATCGCGCTGAACGAGCTGACGCGGACCCAGGTCGTCGATCAGCTTGAGCGGGATCGCGACCGGCTAGTCCGCGCGATCGAGCTCGAGGACGCCGGCTACCCGTTGCAGGCGCACGAGCAACTGGCAAAGTTCTTCAACGACAAGGACCTGCTGCCCTTCCCGGATCCGGACGCCGTGCTGGCTGAGGTTGCTCGGAAGCTGGCAGCTGACCGGGCCGCTGCCAAGACCGCCGCGGCTGCGGCGGTCGTCCCGATCGCGACGGTGCCTGTGGTTGGTCACCACCCCGACCAGCACGCTCCACGTACCCGCTCCTGGGGCGTCGGGTGAGCAACGCCCGCTCCGAGGTCACCGGCGGCCTCGGCGGGGGTCACCGTACTCGGGGATTCAATCCCTGGTACGCCACAGGCATCGCGTTCCAGGTCGCGCTCGAGCGCGACCTGGACGCCCACCCGGAACACCGCGGTCTGGTGACGTCCAGCCTGACCTGGCCATCGCTGGAACAGCCAGCGGGGCGTCTCCTGATCTACCAGCATGCTGGGCTGGACGTGCCGGGCCGTGAAGACGCCGTCCCGGTCAGTATCGAGTTTCACGAGAGTCCGACGTACGACACCTACCGGCTGGACCCGGCCGACTATCCGCGGGTTCTCGCCGACCTCGGAGCGGCCTCCCCGCACCGGCTGCCGGGGGATGCCCTGTGCTTGTGGTACCCGCGTGACGCAGACGACCGCCGTTGGACCCACACGGTGGGATTGATCGCCTTGCTGAACCTCGCGCGTAATCATCTACTCTACGAAGGCCACTGGCGAGCCACCGGCGGTTTCGGGCCACCAGCCGGCGAATGGCTGGGCGACGAGGCACCGCACGGCTTCCCCGACGGGGCACCGACCTGATGAGTGTCTACGACCTTCTGGTCCGCCTCCTCGTGCTGCTGCCCGGAGCCGGTCCTGGCCCAAGGGTTGTCCCTGACCTTGCTGCCGTCCCGACGACGGCCGACAGAGGACTCGGGGCATTTACCTGGGCGCAGGTCGTCACATTGTCCGGCGCGGTGATCGCAGCCAGTGCGGTCGCCCTCACCCTGCTCGTCAACGCCGCACGAGCGCGTCACGAAACCTGGGCCACGTTGTATGCCGATGCTCTCGGGGCCGTCGCGGAGTACCTCGAAGGGCCGTACCGGATCCTCCGGAAGGACGGAGAGGCCAGCACCCGGCTTGCCATCACGAGCAAGCTGTCCGACGTCAAGGCCGCGATCGACCACAGCCAGGCGCTGCTCAGGCTGCATTGCGATGTCGGCGTCGCTGACGCTTTCGATCACTACATCCTGGTCGCGAAACAGGAAGCCGGTCAGCAGATGCACGACGCGTGGCTGGTCGATCCAGTCACCGTCGACGCTGGTGTCAACCTAAATATGGCTCTACCGCGAGATCGCTCGACGGCAGCTCGAGCTGTGCTCGTGGAGGTGATGCAGGCTTATCTGCGACGCCGTTGGCACAGCCGGAGTTCTCACACTCGATACAACGCAGCCGTCGCAGCTGCAGCGACAAGCTCACTCGTCGGGCCGTAGCCTGAGTGCCGTGTCAAGTCGAGTTAGCTGTCGCTCGGCAGCACTGCCCTCCTGTCCGGGGGTGTCCTCTCCTCGTCGTCCGAAGCGGAGGCCCCGGCGGGTTCGGCCGGTTACGCTCGGCTGCTGGACGCCATCACGACCCTGGGGACGATACCGTCCCGACGACGATGGACCCCGGCAGTGCAATCACTGCGGCCGAGGCGCGAGCCGCCGCAGCAGAGTTTCTGAGCACCGGCCAGCGTCCGTCGGGTGACGCTTGGAGGGTTGTCCAGACGCCAACCATGGACGACTCAGAGCCGTTCAGCTGGGACGTCGCCGACCCGAGCGAGAACGTCCGCCCTGACCAACCTTCTGGTGGCACAAACCGATCGGCCGCGGATGCGGGATTCTTCTGGAAGTGTGCATACCTGTGTACGGGCGGGCTTCGGTCAGCCACATGCGGGTTTTTGAGCGGCGACGGAGGAGCGGCGTCCTAGGGATGCGTGGGGGATTTGCCACCCCGATGTGATGGTTGTGTCCGAGGGGGGACTTGAACCCCCACGCCCCGTAAAGGGCACTAGCACCTCAAGCTAGCGCGTCTGCCTATTCCGCCACCCGGACGAGTGGTCTGGCCATCCCGGGAAGTTCCCCGGAGTGGCGCCGACCGGAGAACCTTAGCAAACCCCACGGGTGAAACTCACATCGGGCCGGGGGAGGATGGGGGTATGACTTCAGCGACTGCCAGTGACCGACCGTCGTACGTTCCTGACGCAGAGGTGGTGGAGCTCTGTAGCGAACTGATCCGGTTCGACACCACGAACTACGGCAACGGGAAGAGTAACGGGGAGCGCGACGCTGCGGAGTACGTGGCGGGCAAGCTGGACGAGGTCGGGATCGAGTCGACGATCTACGAGTCGGAGCCTGGGCGGGCCACGCTGGTCGCGCATTGGGAGGGCGAGGACAAGGAAGCGGATCCGCTGCTCGTGCACGGGCACCTGGACGTCGTACCGGCTGATCCGAAGGATTGGAAGGTTGATCCGTTCGCGGGGGAGATCTTCGACGGGTG
>Ga0193717_1000519_pt1 | contig 25795 bp, 23 predicted proteins | sample U2c2metaG_FD_145900 | JGI IMG/M metagenome (GOLD analysis project Ga0193717, IMG submission 145900) | Soil microbial communities from a riparian zone of the East river system, Colorado, United States - U2c2 | ecosystem: Environmental > Terrestrial > Soil > Riparian zone | place: USA: East River...
AAGCAACCCGCTTGCCTCAAGTCCCTCCCTCGAAATCAGAACTCTCGGCCCAGCCGCGAAGTTTCCCGACAAACGGTCCGGTTCATTGACGACGACAGATGCAATGCGGAAGAGCCGAGTCCCAATCTTGAGTTGATCCCCAACCTTTAGGTGCAATCGGACAAGCAGATCATCAGCCACTGCAATAGAGTCTGAGGTCAGCACACTCTTCAACGGAGCGGCGGGTGCCAGCTCCACCTCGCCGTAAAACGGATACATCGCAGGATCGACAGCCTTCAGCGAAACCAGCAGCGGATCAAGCGTCTTTGGATCCGACGCCATCGAGAGCAGCTCCGTCACCGGCGTAATCGCAACGCCCTCCCGTTCAATCTCCTCAAGGCCCTTCTGCTGCTCCGGCGTAGGTTGCATGAACATCCGCGACGACAGGTCCGCCGCCATAATGCTGCGCGCCCGGTTCAGCAGCGTCGCACGAAACGAAGACGAGAAGCCGCGCACGCCAGTAAGCGCAGCAACGCCTATCGCGACCGAGAGGATGACAAAAAAGAACTTGCCGCGGGACGAGTGCATCTCGCGACCGGCAATCTTTGCAGCGGAGCGGAAGCTAAGCGTAGCCATGATCTTCCCTGTTACCGCGCCACGGCGGCGGTCTGCTGCGGATCTGCTGTCGGATTCCGATTGATCTCATCCGAGACGATCAGTCCATCGCGTAGCACGATGCGGCGATTGGCATACGTCGACAGCACCGGATCGTGTGTCACCAGCACTAGCGTCGTGCCCTCCGTACGATTCAAATTCAGCAGCAGCTCCAGCACATGCGCCCCATTGGTCGTGTCCAGATTCCCGGTAGGCTCATCCGCCAGTACGATAGGCGGCCGCAGAATAAAAGCGCGCGCCAGGGCGACACGCTGCTGCTCCCCACCGGACAACTGCACCGGGTAATGGTCAAGCCGATCTCCCAGACCAACATTAGTCAGCAGCTCCCGAGCCCGCGCCATCCCCGCATCGGAGTCCTGTGCATCGGCATTCAACTCATAGGGCAGCAGCACATTCTCAAGCGCCGTCAGCGTGGGGATCAGCTGGTACGACTGGAAGACGAAGCCGATCGTCTTGCCGCGAACCTGCGCCAGCTTGTCTTCCGAAAGGTAAGAGATCGCAGTGCCATTCAGATGAACATCGCCGGAGCTAGGCGTATCGAGCCCGGCCAGCAGCCCCAGCAGCGTCGACTTTCCCGAGCCCGACGCACCCATAATCGCGGCAAACTGTCCCTGCGGAATGCTGAAGTCCAGCCCCTTCAGGATGTCGACCGTACGCGGTCCATTGCGAATCGATTTACGGAGCCCTTCGACCACGATCATCGGAACATTTGCTAATGCAGCTTCATTCACTTGACGGAACCCTCGTTTGCCAGCTATTTGATTGGAGTTTGGTAGATTCGTAAGGATGCGGCGATTTGGAATTGTTCTTATAGTAGCGGGTATGTTGCTGGGCCTGGCTGGCTGCAAAGCTGACCGCGCCACGCAGCAGCCGTCGAACATCGACTCACGGCCAGGCGATCTTCCCAGAGAGGATACATCCGTGCCCGCAGCCGAACCTCCGGCAGCCGTCGCCTCACCGCAAGACACTCGAGACAGGCGGCCACTCATAGTCTGCTTCGGAGACAGTCTGACCGCCGGCTATGGCACCGAAGCAGGCCAGACCTACCCCGACTACCTACAGGCCGACCTCGACTCCCGCGGCTACAAGTACCGCGTGGTGAACGCCGGAATCAGCGGCAATACGACGAAGGACGGCGTAGAGCGCGTCAACAGTGTCGTCGCCATGAAGCCCGCCCTGGTCGTGGTGGAGTTCGGCGGCAACGACGGCCTCCGCGGCCTGCGCGTCGAAGACTCCCGCGCGAACCTCGACAGGATCATTACAACCCTCGGAGCCAGCGGCACGAAGGTCGTGCTCGCAGGAATCACGCTCCCTCCGGACTACGGCCCCGACTACATCAAGCAGTTCAACGAAACCTATACCATTCTGGCAAAGAAGCACCGCATTCCCATGCTGCCCTTCCTGCTGGACGGTGTCTTTGGCGTAGAAGGCATGATGCAGCGCGACCGAACCCACGCTACTGCTAAAGGCAATAAAGTGGTTGCAAATAACGTGCTGCCGCTGATCCTCCCTCTCCTGAAAAAGTAGCTGAAAGGTTCAGGCGATCAGTCAGACACTCCCTACTTCTGAACCGGAGATGAGCGCTGCGCAGGCGCAGGTGCCGATCTTTGCGGCTGCGCGGACGGCATCGAACGAGTCGGCTCGGACCGCTGCATCGACGGCATCGGACGTGGCGCCTGCGACGGCGGTGGCGTAATTGGACGAGCCACAGGGTTTGGCATCGCAGGACGCGACGACTGCGTGGGTGACTGCCCCAACGGAGCCATCCGCGATGCAGGACGGTCGCGATCCTGTTGCCCCTGCGTGGGGTGGACACCCTGTATCCCGTCCATCCGCTGTCCGGCAGGCGGCGACGAACGTATCGGCTGTCCCGGTGATACCGCCGCCGGCGTACCATCCCCGGCCCTCCCATTCCCCGGCCGTGGAACACCGGAGCGCCAACCAACCCCTGGTCTTGCTATAGGAGCCGCTCCCGGAGTCACAACATTCCCCATGACAGGTTGCCGGCTGTTACGGTCGATAGGAAAGTCGCGCCGCAGTGACGCGCCAACCGCGCTGCCGCCTCTCGGGGTATAGCTATTGCCGATCGGTCGCAACGGCACTACCATCTGTCCCGCGATGGTGCGCGGCCCCCGCAACGGCTGCAACGACCTGTTCGGACCACGGCCCGGATTCACCACGACAATGGGATGGACACCCCCAGGACTACGAACCGGAAGCGGCTTGAAGCGGTAGTTCTGTGGAGGACGCACGATGTTGAAGCCTCCGCCACGACCAAAGCCCCAGTTGCCACCCGGCATCCAGCCCCAGCCGAAGCCATTCCAGTACGACCAGCTGCCGCAGCGGTAGGGCGTCCAGCCCCAGCCATAGCCCGAGGCCCAGACGTACCCGGCACTCGGATACCAGACCCAGCTACCGTAGCCATACGGGTCGAAATCAGCGTCCGCCGCAACAGCGGGCTGCCACACCCTGCCCTGCCCTGGCACGTCATACCAGCTTCCATTTGCATCCAGATCGGACCATCCATAGCCATGGTCTCCGGCGTAGTTGTCACGTGCCGCGGTCTGGCTGGCAGCCTCATCTGAAGCAGCCTGATCACGCTCCTCGTTCCAAACATCCCAGGACTCTTCCGGAATCTGCTGCGTCAGAGAGTAGCGGCCGGAGTCTGCGGGGTCGCCAGACAGGGTCTCCCCTGCGCGCACATCGGTGCGATACCCCTCCCCATCTCCTGAGGCGGAGCGTTCGACGTGCGCAGTGCCGGACAGCACCGCGATAACCGCAGGCGGCTCATCCAGATCGATCCGAACTACCGTATTCTCCACCGGCGAGACGTCCACCCCACCTGCACTCAAGCGGTAGACGTACTTCGATGCGGCGCGCAGCTCCGCGTAGACCAATCCCTGAACCAGAGCCAGTTGTGTCTGAAAGTTCCCGCTGGCGTCCACACTCATGCTATCGAGACCCAGCGAACTGTTCGGCGTCAGCCGTACCAGGCTGCCATCCTCGAATTCAATCTCAGCCTGGCCGTTCTCGCCAGTGCTCACGCGCAACCCCTCGGCCAGCGGCATATTCAGCTGCGCGGTGTCACTGCCGGTGTTGTCCATCCGCACGACCGTGACACTACCCTGCAGATAGCTCAACCGAGCGGCACGAGCGGGCGGCGTGTCATAGGCCCGCGCCGTCGCAGTCAACGCACCAAAAACAAGACCAAGCAGAGCCAACCCCACGCTCCAGCCCACATTCCACCGGCGCATCTCCGCACGCTTTCTCATTTCGACCCTCCGGCCCAGCCTGGCGCCTGAATATTAGACGCTCCCCGGTATCCCGGAGCTTCTATTCCCAGCCCCTCCCTTCCGGAGCGTCATTTATCGTATTTCGTCTGCTCCAGCAGCTTGGCCGCCCGCAATCGTACGCGCTGTATCAATTCCGTGTCACCTGCAATTGCATTCAGTGACGACGCAATCGTGCCCAGCTCCAGCGCGCGCCCCTCATCCATCTCGTGCATCAGCGTGGTCATCTCGGCGTCGAGGCCCAGCCGGTCGTAACGATGCAAGAAATCAAGCTTTCGCCCTTCATCCATCGTGAAGGCGATCGCAAGGAAAGTGTCTGTCAACGTGGCGATACTCTTGATCTCGGAGTAGTTATAAGTACAGGAGCCCCGGCCATCAACCCCAACATAACTCAGTGTCTTCTTGCCGGTGTCGGCTATATTCTTCGCCTTCGAGGCACACGCGACATTGAAGCGATCCAGCCCACGTGCCGCTTTGAATATCTTCGCCACCGTCGCCGAACTCAGCGTCATCGTGCGATCGATATGCTTCCCGCCCACATAGCGCACCGCCGAGCTTGACTGACTGGACGAGCCCTCGGCCTCATCGGCCTGGTACCTGCCTGTTCCATCCTCACGGACCTGAACCGTGAAGCGCGGCACAGGCAAGCCGATACGCTCGAACTGGAAGCTGACCTCCGCCTGCAGGATGGCAGGAAGATCGGCCGGCGGCGCAGGCTGACCCACCATCACGGAGGCAGACGACATCGCCACCACAACCCCCAACATGGCCCAGGCAGAAAACTTCATCGTCCCGCACCCTGTAACTGAAGCGTCTGCGCGGTATGGATATGGCAGATCGCGATAGCCAGTGCATCGGCAGCATCGGCCGACTCAGGCGCCTGATCCAGTTCGAGCAGGCGTGTCACCATAAACTGCACCTGCTCCTTCGCCGCCAGCCCATAGCCCACGACCGAGCTTTTGATCGAAAGCGGCGCGTACTCCGCCACCGGTAAGCCGCTGGTGGCAGCAGCCAGCATCGCAACGCCGCGAACCTGTCCCAGCTTCAGTGCGGACTTCGCATTCGCGGAGAAGAAGACCTCCTCGATAGCCACAACCTCGGGCTGATGCAATGCCATCAACGCAGTCAACTCGGCATACACCTGCGCCAGCCGCAGCGGAGTCTTCTCCTTCTTGCTCAACCGGATCGTCCCCGCTGCAAGATGCACCAGCCGCGGCATCCTCGCGTCGCAGTCCACCTCCACCACACCATATCCGGTGAACTCCGTCCCGCAATCGATACCGAAGACTCGCATGGGCGAAGTTTACTGCATTCCCTCCCACCTTCCAATGCCATCGCAGATGCGGTCCCCACAAATCGGGTGCCCATCTTCGCAACGGTTTCATCGTTGCTAAGGTGGGGTATTCGCGCAAAGCGCGAACCGTTCTCTTTTCCCTGCCACAAAATCGTCATTTCGACCGGAGGCGGCGCACTTGCCGCCGTAGCGGAGAAACCCGCTTCTCCACCGCAATCTTCGATCAGCCGGAAGGCTCTGCTCCAACGAGTGCAATCTCGTTGCAAACCGTAGACCAGTGACAACCTACCGGGAGATGCCCTCGAGCGGCGAGCTGGCCGTCGCATACAGCTTCCTCGGCATCCGGCCTGCCAGAAACGCCTGCCGTCCCGCCAGCACCGCATGCTGCATCGCCTCGGCCATCAGCAGCGGATCCTTCGCCTGCGCAATCGCCGTATTCATCAGCACCGCATCGAAGCCCAGCTCCATCGCGACAGCAGCATCCGAAGCCGTCCCCACCCCCGCATCCACAATCAGCGGAACCTCGGTAATCAGCTCCCGCAGAATCCGCAGATTCGCCGTATTCTGCAACCCCAGCCCGCTGCCTATCGGAGCGCCCAGCGGCATCACCGCTGCCGCGCCGGCATCGATCAGCCGTTTCGCAAACACAATGTCATCCGAGGTATACGGCAGAACCGTGAAGCCCTCCTTCACCAGCACCCGAGTCGCCTCAACCGTCGCTTGAACGTCCGGATAGAGCGTCTGTTGGTCGCCGATCACCTCGATCTTCACCCAGTCCGAGAGCCCCACCTCCCGCCCCAGCCGAGCCGCCCGAATCGCCTCGTCCGCCGTGTAACAACCCGCTGTATTCGGCAGCAGGAAGTACCGCCGCGGATCGATGTAGTCCAGCAGCGACTCGCTCGACCGGTCGAGGTTCACCCGCCGCACCGCCACCGTAACCATCTCCGCGCCGGAGGCCTCGATGGCCGCCTGCGTCTCCGGCCCATCCTTGTACTTTCCGGTTCCAACGATGAGGCGCGACTGAAAGGCTCTTCCGGCGATGACGAGGGGTTTCATAGAGCCATTCTAAAGCTGCCACTCGGATTAAAAGCAAACGGCCCGCACACTCCGAAGAGCCGCGAGCCGTCTGGCGGTGAACTGTTGAGATTGACCTGAGGCGTCCCCACTCGGAACGGGCCTCGGCAAGGATCTTTGCTACTTCTGAAAGACCGCCAGGTCTAGAGCAGGACGCACTCTAAGCCTCAGTCACCTCACGTACGTTGATGCAACTGTTACTGTCAATTTTCATAGGCTGGATCATCCTCCTTTCCCGTGTAACCGCAGATTACTCCAGTCTCCCTCCACGCACAAGCTCCCATGAAATAAAGGGCCCTCAAAGCATCTATCTCCAATCACATACGCATCACAAACATTGTCACGTTCAAGAACAGGAAAGGTTTCTATCAAAATGAAGCCAGCAACCATCATCGGAATTGTCCTCATTATCCTTGGCATCATCGGATTCGCCACAGGTGGCATCTCCTTCACCCACCAGAAGAAGGATGTGGATCTGGGCCCGGTCCAGGTCTCGCACGAGACCAAGGACACACTCCCCATCTCACCCATCCTCAGCACCCTCTCGCTCATAGCCGGTGTCGGGCTGGTCGCCGTAGGAGTTCGTAGCCGCTAACCCTCGCGCTCGGGACGCATCCATCCTGAGCGCAGCGAAGGATCCCAAACTTTATCCCCCATACATGGCGCAGTCTCATCGCGACATGGGTGGGAAGTTATAACCCTCCCAAGCCAGTTCTTGCCATTGTTCGTGCCGCTGCCTGTCCTCCCATAACCTCCGCCCTGGGGTAGCGAAGAGCTTCCCGTATCTGCTCTTGCCTTTGCTCTTGGTCTTGCCTTTGCTCTTGGTCTTGCCTTTGCTCTTGCCTTTTCCTTTGCCTTTGCTCTTGTTTGTTCTTGCTTGTCATCCTGAGCGCAGCGAAGGATCCCGAAGCTTTACACCCCACCCATACTGGTCAAACCTTTTCAGCCAACCATCTCTCCTGTCCTTGCTTTTGCCGTTGTCATCCTTCGCGAAGCGAAGGATCTGCTGTTGCCTTGCTGTTGATTTGTTCCCCCTGGAACCGCAAAGGAAATCGGAAGGGCGCTTCAATCAGAGGCTGCTGAGAAGTAGTGATTCTTTCCGTGGCGACTTGTGCAACACCCTCTTCAGCCCAACTGATAAGAAGCCCGCCGCAGATGCCATCTCTCTGCCAAAGCCTCCAAAATTTTGTCAAGCCAAAAATTAACATAAATAACAGAAAACAAACAACATCCACGTTGCCTATTAGTTCCACTCCATCCATTACACTGGATACAGAATCAAAGAAAGGCCCGGTTAAAAGCCGCGACTTTCCCATTAATACCCGTAACTTCAATCAAGAGACGATTTTAGCCGCAACCCCTTTAGATGCACGACTTTACAGATACATATATCGTAAGTCATTGAATAAAATAACTTTACGCCCCCAGGTGGGGGGAGGGGGGGTACCCCTGAATGAGGAGAAGAGAATGGTGCATCACCCCGAAACCAGCTCGTCGAGGACACTAAAGACAGAGCCACCCCCACTCTATTCACATCAGGCCTGAAGATCACACTGCAATGATCCGAACTTTCTCTACAAAACACCTGATTCTCTGCCTGTCAGTTGCGCTTTCAGCCTTGCCAGGTCAGACTCTCGCGCAGCAGGAGAGCCTCGCCACAACGCTCCCAGACCGGCCTGGAACAGCAGCCAAAGCCCCGGAACCAACGCAAGAACCTGCACTCACGATCTTCCCGCACTCCGAGACCTCGCGCTTCCTCGCCTCCGGCCAGGCCAACATCATCTTCCAGGCCCATGGTCCCTTCCACTCCCCCTACGACGGCGTAAACAGCCTCCAGGGCCGTGGCGAGTACAAGACATCCCTCGTCGGAACCCTCTTCCTCGGTGCCCAGATCATCCGCAACCCGCAGCACACCACCGAATTCATCGCAGACTTCGAGTCTGCCGGAGGACGCGGCATCAGCCAGGCCCTCGGCCTCGGCGGCTTCACCAACCTCGACGTCGTCCGCAACCCCAATCTCGGCTCCAAGCCCTACATCGCCCGCGTCCAGGTCCACCAGACCATCGGCCTCAGCAGCACGCTCACCGAGAGCAACCGAACCCCCTTCTCCCTTGCGACCCAACTGCCCGAGCGTCGCCTCGAACTCCACATCGGCAAGATGAGCCTGCCCGACTACTTCGACATCAACACCATCGGCTCCGACAGCCACCTCCAGTTCCTCAACTGGACCGTAGACAACAACGGAGCCTTTGACTACGCCGCTGACACCCGCGGCTACACCTACGCCGCCGTCCTCGAGTACCACGACAAAGCCTGGTCCGCCCGATACGGCATCGCCGCCATGCCCACCGTCGCCAACGGCATCGACCTCGACTGGGCCTTCAGCCGCGCCAACGGCCAGAACTTCGAGTTCGAGCTCCGCAAACCCCTCCTCGCAAGACTCGTCGCCCCCGACCGCAAAGGCACCATCCGCGTCCTAAGCTTCGTCAACCACGCCCACATGGGCCTCTACCGCGACGCCGTGAACGCCTATCTCTCCGGTCAGGATGCAAGACCCGACATCCGACTCCACGAGAAGTTCGGTGCTGTAAAGTACGGCTTCGGCCTCAATGCCGAACAGGAGCTAACCTCGAACCTCCGAGTCTTTGGCCGCTTCGGCTGGAACGAGGGACAGCACGAGTCCTTCGCCTACACCGAGGTCGATCAGACCGTAGAACTCGGCGGAGACTACTCCGGCCGATCCTGGTCACGCCCCAGCGACAAGCTTGGCCTCGCCTTCGTCTCCAACGCCATCAAGCGCGACCACCAGAACTACCTCCACTACGGAGGCCGAGGCTTCCTCTTGGGCGACGGTAACCTCAACTACGCCCGCGAGGACATCCTCGAGAGCTACTACAACACCCACGCCTGGCGCGGCCTCTACTACGCCCTCAACCTCCAGTTCATCGACCACCCCGGCTATAACAAAGACCGAGGCCCGGTCCTGGTCGAAGCAGTGAGAATGCATGTCGACTTTTAGCCTTTCTTCACATACGTGGCTACTACAAAACATCACGGATGTGGCCACCCCAACGTCACGGATGTGTCCACCCCAATACGTCGTCATTCTGAGCGAAGCGAAGAACCCCCGCATTTTGTCTATGCTCACACCGCTCTTTCAACTTCAGCCATTGCAGAGCCGTATACTCCAATCGTGACCCCGCTCTACGTATACGAGGCCATCGGATTCGTCCTCGGCCTGGCCTTCGGCAGCTTCCTGAACGTCTGCATCTCCCGCATCCCAAGGGGAGAATCGATTGCACACCCCAGCTCCCGCTGCCCCCAATGCAGCGCAGCCATCCGCTGGTACGACAACATCCCGCTCCTAAGCTGGCTCCTCCTCCGAGGCCGCTGCCGAGACTGCAAACAATCAATCCCCTGGCGCTATCCGCTAGTAGAACTGGCAGTGGCCCTCTGGTTTCTAACCTGCGGATGGCAGATAGGTTATTTATCTGAGCTGGCGCAGGATGGGAGCGCTCATCTGTCTACCTCTAACTTCATCGAACTAGGAATCGCACAAGCTGCCCTCGCGATCCTCGGCTTCCTCCTCATCGGCCTCATGGTCATCGACTGGCAAACCCTCACACTCCCCGACGCCTTCACCCTGACCGGCATCGCCACCGCCCTCTTCCTCGTCTGCACCCAGGCCATCTTCCTCGGCCCCACCGAAGATCAGGTCCTCCTCACCAAACACAGCCTCCATCTCACCAGCCCCGGCGGCGTCACCGACCATGGCAACGTCTTCCTCACCGGCCCAGAGAGCCTCATCTTCGGCCGCATCGCCGCCATCTGCGGGGCCGCCCTGATCCTCCTGATCATCCGCTCGCTCTACAAAGCCCTACGCCACCGCGAGGGCATGGGCCTGGGCGACGTCAAGCTCCTCGCCATGATCGCCGCCTTCCTCGGCTTCTGGCCCGCGATCCTCGCCCTCTTCATCGGAGTCCTGATAGCCAGCCTCTACGGTATCGTTCTGCTTGCCCAACGCAAAGCCGGAGCCGCATCCAGACTAGCCTTCGGCAGCTTTCTCTCCATCGGCGGACTCATCTCGGCCCTCTTCGGCAACACCATTATTGACAGGTACATAGCATTACTTCGATAGCCGCACAACGACAGCCGTTTACTTGACACTTGCCAGCCGCAATCTTAGAGTCGAAGATGGCCATGCAAAGTTACCCCTACATATGGAACTACCTTCCGCTTGTGCTGCAGATTCTGGTTGCGCTTGGCGTCGCGTGCGGCATGGTAGGGGTCTCCTTCCTGATCGGCAAGCATAAGAATTCACGCACCAAAGCCGGCGCCTATGAGTGCGGCATGGACCCGGTCGGCGACGCCCGCGGCCGCTTCTCCGTCCGCTTCTACATGGTCGCCATGCTCTTCATCCTCTTCGATGTCGAAGCCGTCTTCATGCTTCCCTGGGCCGTGATCTTCCGTCGCCTTCCGGCCATCACCGGCTCCCGCATGTTCGGCTTCTACGAGATGCTCGTATATCTCGGCTTCGTGGCGGTAGGCCTCTTCTACGTCTGGAAGAAGGGCATTCTGGATTGGGCTAACGATAAGGGAGATCTCTAATGTACGATCCCGCCTCAGCCCTCACCGGTACCGAAGCCGTCTTCGCCGCGCATCCCGAGAACGCCGCAGTCAAGGCTTTGATCACTCTGGCCACCGACGCAAAGTACGACCGCAACGAGTTGACCATTACGGTCGAACGCGAAGACATTATCCAAGCATGTCAGGCGGTACAGCATGCCGGCTATAACTTCCTCGAAGACGTCACCGCAGTCGACTGGTATCCCTCCGAACCCCGCTTCCAGATCACCTATCACATCCTGTCCATGTCGCTGAAGTCGCGGCTCCGGCTGATCGCCCGGCTCAACAGTGAAGACGCTGCCATCGACAGTATCGTCGGCGTCTGGCCCTCGGCCAACTTCTACGAGCGTGAGATATTCGACCTCTTTGGCGTTCACTTCGGCGGCCATCCCAACCTCCGCCGCATCATGATGCCCGAAGACTGGAAAGGGCATCCCCTGCGCAAGGACTACCCAGTGGAGGGATATCGCTAATGGCACCCGTCGCCGCTCCCGACCAGATCAATCCCGGTATTGAAGACGTCATTGCCGACGCCAGACGCGCTCACCACGGCGACGACCCGGCATCCGATCAGACCATGATCATCAACATGGGCCCGCAGCACCCCTCGACCCACGGTGTGCTCCGACTCGTGCTCGAAATCGACGGCGAATCCGTCGTCAGCCTTGCCCCGGACATCGGCTACCTGCACACTGGCATCGAGAAGACCTGCGAGGCCAAGTTCTACCAGCAGGTTGTCCCCCTCACCGACCGCATCGACTATCTCTGCCCCATGACCAACAACCTCGCATACTGCCTCGCGGCAGAGAAGTTGCTTGGTCTCGAGATACCCGAACGCGCCCAGTATCTCCGCGTCCTACTCAACGAGCTCACACGCCTTCAGTCGCATCTCGTCTGGCTCGGTACCCACGCCATGGACATCGGCGCGCTCACCGTCTTCCTCTACTGCTTCCGCGAGCGCGAAGACATCCTCCGCATCTTCGAGAATGTCTCTGGTCAGCGCATGATGACCAGCTACTTCCGAATCGGCGGACTATCGCTCGAACCACCGCTCGACTTCTACAAGCAGGTTCAGGACTTCCTGAACATCATGCCGGGCCGCATCCAGCAGTACGAAAACCTTCTCACCGGCAACCCCATCTGGATGAATCGTCTGAAGGATGTCGGTTATCTCTCGCCTGAGGATGCAATTGCCCTCGGAGTAACCGGCCCACCCCTTCGCGCATCAGGCGTCGACTGGGACCTCCGCCGCGACATGCCCTACTCGGGCTACGAGAAGTTCCAGTTCAAGGTTCCCGTCTCCGATGTAGGCGATGTCTGGGCTCGTTACGTCGTCCGCATGGACGAGATGCGCGAATCGGTCAAGATCTGTCAGCAGGCACTCGACGGCGTGCCGCAAGGCCGCATCGTCGCCGATGCTCCCAAGATCATCCTGCCTGACCGCGAACAGATGAAGACCCAGATGGAGTCGCTCATCCATCACTTCAAGATCGTCACCGAAGGCTTCGGTGTCCCCGCAGGAGAGGTTTACCAGGCCGTCGAATCGCCACGCGGCGAGATGGGCTACTATGTCGTCTCCGACGGTACCGCAAAACCTTATCGCGTCCACATGCGCAATCCGTCCTACGCGACGCTGCAGGCGCTTGAAACCATGTGCAAAGGTCGTCTCCTCGCTGACGTCGTCGCCGTCATCGGCTCCATCGACATCGTCCTCGGCGAGATCGACCGCTAGAAGAAGTTTCAGAATCCTGTTTCGTCGTTGTTTGTCTTTTACTTTTGAGAATCGCGAAGCTTGCTTTCGCATTACGAATAAGAAGGGGCTCAACGCCCTGAGGTACGGGTTGGACAATCAACTCCACACCGAACTTTGGACCTCCTGGGCATCGCTGCTTCGCTCCTACGCCGCCGCCCATGGACTCAACAGCCGGCATCACGCAGTAGTCGAGGTCGGCACAGACGAGATCACACTCCGTGTCGCCAGCCGTTGGCTTCGCTTCACGCACGAGACGCTTCAAGATAGTGAAGGCAATCAGTCCGACTTCAGCCTCCAGGAAGACGGAACTGTTAAACTGAACGGTATCGCCGAAGAGATGGACCTTGCCGCCGAAAAGCTGGCGCGGGAGATGATGCATAGTGAGTGAAATCGCCAACACAATTTTTTCCCCGGAGCTCGCCGCCCGCTTCGACAAGCTGGTAACTATCTACCCCTTGCGCCGCTCTGCGCTAGTCCCCATGCTGCTCTACGCGCAGGATGAGATCGGCTACGTCTCCGACGCCGTCGTCACCGAGATCGCTCTGCGCATCGGCATTCTGGAGTTGGACGTACGCAACGTGCTTTCGTACTACTCCATGCTCCGCACCAAGCCAGCCGGCAAGTACAACCTCCAGGTCTGCACTAACATCTCCTGCATGCTGCGCGGTGGCTACGAGATCCTCGACCACTGCAAGGCCAAACTCGGCATCGGCCACAAACAGGTCACTCCTGACGGCACATTCTCCCTCGAAGAGGTCGAGTGCATCGGAGCCTGTTGCTGGGCTCCCGCCATGCAGGTCAACTACGACTTCCACGACAACCTCACCACCATCAAGGTTGACGAGATCATCGAAACCTACCGCAACGGCCAGGGAAAGGACGTGAAGTAGATGCCCACCCTCGTCTCTCATCCGGATGAAGTCAAAGTAATCTCCCGCCGCTTCGGCATGGGCGCAACCGACATCGAGAAGTACATCGAACTCGACGGCTACAAGGCCGTCCAGCAGGCCATCGCCGAGGGCCCCGAGTGGATCATCAACACCATGAAGACCTCAGGTCTACGCGGACGTGGTGGCGCTGGATTCCCCACCGGCATGAAGTGGTCCTTCGTCCCCAAGCAGTCCGAGAAGCCCAAGTACGTCCTGGTCAACGGCGACGAGTCCGAGCCCGGAACCTGCAAGGATCACGTCATCTTCCGCGAAGACCCGCACGCCGTCATCGAAGGCACCATGATCGCCGGCCTCGCCATCGGCTCGAAGCTCGGCTTCATCTATCTCCGCGGCGAGTACCGCTACCTCCTCAAGATCGTCGAGAAGGCCGTTGCAGACGCCTACGCAAAGGGCTTCCTCGGCAAGAACATCTTCGGCACCGGCGTCGACTTCGACATCATTACCCAGACTGGAGCCGGAGCCTACGAAGTAGGCGAAGAGTCCGCCTTGATGGAGTCGCTCGAAGGCAAGCGCGGCGTTCCCCGCATCAAGCCGCCCTTCCCTGCCGTCGTCGGCCTCTACGGTGGCCCCACCGTCATCAACAACGCCGAGACCATCGCTAATGCCCCGCACATCCTCCTCATGGGTGGAGAGGCCTTCGCCAAGCTCGGCACCGAGCGCAACGGTGGAACCCGTCTCTTCGGTATCAGCGGCCACGTCGAGCGCCCGGGAGTCTACGAGCTGCCCATGGGCTACAACCTTCGCAAAGCCATCTACGACGTAGCCGGCGGCATCAAGGACGGCAAGAAGCTCAAGGCAGTGGTTCCCGGCGGCTCGTCCTGCCCTGTCCTCACTGCAGATGAGATCGACGTAGGTCTCGACTTCGACCAGATGGGCAAGGCTGGCACCATGCTCGGGTCTGGTGGCATCGTCGTCCTCGACGAGACCGTCTCCATCGTCGAGTTCGCCCTCCGTACCATCGCCTTCTACCAGCACGAGTCCTGCGGCTGGTGCATCCCCTGCCGCGAGGGCACCGACTGGATCAAGAAGACACTCACCCGTGTCCACGCCGGCGGCGGTACCAGAAAAGACGTCGACAACGTCCAGTACCTCGCCGAAAACATGATGGGCCGCACCTTCTGCCCGCTTGGTGACGCAGCAGCGATGCCCACACTCGGCTTCGTAAAGAAGTTCCGCAAAGAGTTCGAAGATTACATCGATGGCCACAAGGCCGGAACCCCCATCATCACCGTGCAGGAACTAGTCGGAGCACACTAAAGCTATGCCAGACGTAACCTTTACCGTAGACGGCAAGAAACTCACCGCACCCGCCGGCACCCTTCTCATCGAGGCCTGCAAAGCCTCCGGTATCGAGATCCCCGCCTTCTGCTACTACCCCGGCCTCTCACTCCAGGCAGCCTGCCGCATGTGCGTCGTCCGCATCGAGAAGATGCCCAAGCTCCAGACCGCCTGCACCACTCCGGTCACCGAGGGCATGGTCGTCCAGACCGAGACACCCGAGATCGCCCAGGCCCGCAAGGCTACGCTGCAACTCCTCCTCGGCAACCATCCCCTCGATTGCCCCGTCTGCGACGCCGGCGGCGAGTGCGAACTGCAGGACATGACCTTCAAGTACGGTGCCGCCGACAGCTTCTACGCCGAGCCCAAGAACCACCGTGAAGAGCAGAAGTGGTCCCCGGTCGTCTACTTCGATCGCCCCCGCTGCATCCTCTGCTACCGCTGCGTGCGCATGTGTGGCGAGGGTATGGACGTCTTTGCCCTCGGCATCCAGAACCGCGGCAGCTCCTCTGTCATCGCCCCGAACGTCCCGGCCGATCTCTCCCCCGATCACCTCGCCCACGTCGACTGCGAGCAGTGCGGCATGTGCATTGACGCCTGTCCTGTAGGCGCGCTCACCTCCGGCACCTATCGCTACAAGACCCGCCCTTGGGAGATGAATCACGTCTCCACCATCTGCACCCACTGTGGCGACGGCTGCAAGACGACCCTCGGCGTTCGCAGCACCTCCGATGGCAGTGAGATCGTCCGCGGCGACAACCGCGACAAGTCCGGCATCAACGGCGACTTCCTCTGCAACAAGGGTCGCTACGCCTTCGACTTCGCCAACCACGAAGACCGCATTACTCAGCCTCTCGTCCGCCAGTCCAACGGCGAACTGAAGCCCGTCTCCTGGGAGGTCGCCTTCGACCACGTCGGCAAGAAACTCCGTGAGCTCCGCGACATACGCGGCGGCAAGTCCATCGGTGTCATCGGCTCCAATCGCATCACTAACGAAGAAGCCTACCTCCTCCAGAAGTTCGCCCGCACAGTTCTCCAGACCAACAACATCGATCACCACCGCACGGCAGACTATGCAGCCTTCGCCAGCGCTCTCGCTGGAAGCAAAGGCCGCACCGCCTCCCAACGCGACACGCAGACCGCACCTGCAGTCCTCTTGATCGGCGGTGATCCCACCAATCAGGCTCCCGGCACCGCCTGGAACCTCCGCACTGACGTCCGTCTCAATCGCGCCCGTCTCTACGTAGCCAACTCAGCGGAGATCAAGCTCCGCCGCCAGGCCAAGGCCTTCCTGCAACTCGCTCCCTTCGGCTACGGAGCCCTCGCCAGCTACCTTGGCGGCGACGCCGCATCTGCCACTAGCGCAACCGCCGACACCGCCGCACTAGCCGCCTTCCGCGACGGAGTCAAAGCCGAAGAAAATCTCCTCATCCTCATCGGCTCCGAGTTCCGCGGCGCAGATCTCAAGAAGCTCATCGACTTCGGTCTTACTATCCCTGGCGCGAAGTTCGCTCTGCTCTCTGACTACGTCAACTCCCGCGGTGCAGCCGACATGGGGCTGCTCCCCGATCTGCTCCCGGGCTACATCCCCATCGCAGGCAACAGTACCTTCGCGGAATACAACGCCCCCACCGAACCCGGCCTTGACATGCTCGAGATCTTCGAAGCAGCGGGCCGTGGCGAGCTCTCGGCCCTCTACGTCGTCGGCTCCAATCCCGTCTCCCGCTACGGTGTCGACCCATCTTCCCTGAAGAACACCTTCGTCGTCGTCCAGGACATGTTCCTCACCGAGACCGCCGTCCTCGCCGACGTCGTCCTCCCGGCCGCCAACCTCTACGAGAAGTCCGGCTCCGTCACCAACAGCTATGGCGACCTCCAGCAGGTCAGCAAAGCCGGTGACCGCGCCGGTGTCCGTACCGACTTCGAGATGATCGTCCGCATCGCCGACAAGATGGACGCCGACATGCGCGCCCTAGTCCCCTTCGGCAAAGGCACTCGCGCCGACATGGGCCAGTCCCGCGGTGCGCAGTCCGGCGAAGCGGACCGCCACGCCGTCTGGCTCACCGCCAACAATCTCGAACCGAAGCTGAGCCCCTTCGATCCCTGGGCCATCCTCGACGAGATCCAGCGCCTCGTCCCCGGCTATAACCTGCTCCGCCTTCAGCTCCTCAGCGGCAACGATCAGCATCTCGAACCCGCCGCTCCCCCAGAGCTCGTCCAGATAACCAACCGTCGTGACCTCGTCCTCCCAGCAAGCGACACCCTCTTCACCTCTGGAACACTCGGCCGCTACTCCGCCATGCTCTCCGACCTGCAGCACAACGAGAGCCTTCGTCCTTCTTCGTTACTCACTCAGATTCAGACCGCAGCCGACTAAATAGACTCAGGCAAACCCAGGAGCCGAACCCAAAACCGTGAGCCATCTATCACCGTTCCAGACATTTCTGCTGCTCAGCATCCTCAAGATCGTGGTCGTCCTCGTCATCACCCTGACGGCGGTCGCCTACACGGTGCTGCTGGAGCGCAAGGTCCTCGGCCGCATGCAAAACCGCTGGGGCCCCTCGCGTGTCGGTCCCTTCGGCCTTCTGCAGCCCCTCGCCGACGGCATCAAGCTCTTCCTCAAGGAAGACCTGCTCCCCCTCGCCGCCGAGCGCCCCCTCTTCATCATCGCCCCCATCATCGCGCTGGCCTGCTCGCTCATCTCCATCTCCGTCGTTCCCTTCGGCCAGGTTCAGAACGTCAAGGGTGTCGACATCTTCAACATCGCCGATCTCAACATCGGCCTCCTTGTCATCCTCGGCATCACCTCCATCGGAGTCTACGGTATCGCCCTCTCCGGCTGGTCCTCGAACAACAAGTTCGCACTGCTCGGCAGCCTCCGCGCCACCTCGCAGATGATCAGCTACGAGCTCGCCCTCGGCCTCTCTTTAGTCGGCGTCGTCCTCCGTGCCCAGTCCCTCAGCCTGCGCGACATCGTCAACAGCCAGTCCGCCCACGGCATGCTCTCCTGGAACGTCTTCGGTGGCTTCCAGTTCGTCGCCTTCTTCATCTACCTCCTTGCCGCTTACGCCGAGACTAACCGCGCCCCCTTCGACCTCCCCGAGGCGGAGTCAGAGCTCGTCGCCGGGTACCACACCGAGTACAGCTCCATGAAGTTCGCCATGTTCTTCATGGCCGAGTACGCCAACATGATCACCGTGGCCTGCGTCGCGTCCCTGCTCTTCTTCGGTGGCCCGTCCAGCCCCTTCGGCAACCTCTTTCCGGCGATCGGCGGCCCCATCGTCCAGGCGATCCTTCCCATCTTCTGGTTCGTGGTCAAAGTCTTCGCGTTCCTGCTGCTTTACATCTGGGTGCGCGGCACCGTTCCACGCTTCCGTTACGACCAGCTCATGGCCTTTGGCTGGAAGTTTCTCCTCCCGCTGGCGATGGCCAATATTGTCGTCACCAGCCTCGTCCTTGCGTTACGCGGATAGCCGCCACGCAAGCTGTTTTACAATCAGCAGATAGCCCAACAACTCTCTGCTCAGACGTTTCAACTGATTCAAGCGATTCAGGAAAGACTTAGCGGACATCATGCAACTGGCACTCTTCATAATCTTTGGCGCGCTGGCCGTAGCAGGGGCTGTAAACCTGCTCCTCCAGCGTCACCCTATCAATAGCGCTCTGTCGCTCGTGGTCGTGATGATGTCGCTCGCCGTCCTCTACTGGTCGCTCGGAGCCGAGTTTCTCGCCGCCGCGCAGGTCATCGTCTACTCCGGCGCCATCATGGTGCTCTTCGTCTTCGTCATCATGCTGCTCAACGCGGGCGAAGAGGAACGAACCACCGGCAGCCGTGCCGCCTATATCGCCGGCTTCCCTGGAGCTGCCGCCATCTTCTGCCTGCTCAGCTTCGTCTTCCTCTCCGAGAGCAAGGCCCTCGGCACAGCCAACCTCGGCGGTTATCTCAACCACGCCGTCAGCAACATCTCCGAGGTCAGCTCTCTCCTCTTCACCAAGCTCCTCCTTCCCTTCGAGGTCACCAGCATCCTCATCCTCGTAGCCATCCTCGGAGCCGTCGTGCTCGCGCGAAAGGAGCAATAGACTCTATGACCACAGCCGTTCCCATCGCCTGGTATCTCATCCTCGCCGCAGTCCTCTTTTCCATTGGGGTCGCAGCATTCCTCATCAAGCGCAACATCATCACCATCTTCATGTCCATCGAGCTCATGCTCAACGCCGTCAACCTGACCTTCGTCGCCTTCTCGCACATGTGGCACCAGGTCTCAGGACAAATCTTCGTCTTCTTCGTCATGGTCGTAGCCGCTGCGGAAGCCGCAGTCGGCCTGGCCATCATCATCGCCATATTCCGTACACGCCAGACCCTGAACGTCGATCAGGTCAACCTGATGAAACTTTGAGATTCGAGAAATATTGATGCCCGCTTCTTATCTCTGGCTGATCCCGCTGCTTCCCTTCGCTGGCTTCCTCATCAACGGAACCGTCGGCCGCAAGCTGCCTCGCACCCTCGTCACTGCCGTTGCCCTGCTCTTCACCGCCATCCCCGCCGCCCTCGTCGCATGGCTTTGGGCGACCATGAAGGCCACAGGCGCACCCGAGGTCATCAACGTCGTCAGCGGCCCCTGGATCGCCATCACCGGCCTCCAGGTCGACTTCGCCCTCACTGTCGACCACCTCACCCTCATCATGCTCGGCGTCGTCACCGGTGTGGGCTTCCTCATCCACATCTACTCCGCCGGCTACATGGCGCACGAGGAAGGCTACTGGCGCTTCTTCGCCTACCTCAACCTCTTCATGTTCTTCATGCTCATCCTGGTCCTCGCCGAGAGCTTCCTGCTCCTCTTCGTCGGCTGGGAGGGCGTCGGCCTCGCCTCCTACCTCCTCATCGGCTTCTACTTCAAGAAGGACTCCGCCGCCAACGCAGGCAAGAAGGCCTTCATCGTCAACCGCATCGGCGACTTTGGCTTCCTGCTCGCCATATTCCTTATCGTCGCCAACTTCGGCTCGCTCAGCTTCGAGCACGTCTTCAACGCCATCAGCGCGAACCCCGATTGGCACGGCGGCATCCTCACCGCCATTGCCCTGCTGCTCGTCGTCGGAGCCGCCGGCAAGTCTGCCCAGATTCCCCTTTACGTCTGGCTCCCCGACGCCATGGAAGGCCCCACCCCCGTCTCCGCCCTCATTCACGCGGCCACCATGGTCACGGCAGGCATCTACATGGTCGCCCGCTGCCACACGTTGTTTGACCGCTCGCCCTACGCCCTCGGCGTAGTAGCCATCATCGGAGCCACCACCGCCATCTTCGCCGCCTGCATCGGCATGGTGCAGCACGACATCAAGCGCGTCCTCGCCTACTCCACCGTCTCCCAGCTCGGCTACATGTTCCTGGCCTGCGGAGTTGGAGCCTACGCCGCAGGCATCTTCCACCTCCTTACCCATGCCTTCTTCAAAGCTCTGCTCTTCCTCGCCGCCGGCTCCGTCATCCACGCCCTCTCCGGCGAGCAGGACATGCGCAAGATGGGCGGCCTTCGCAAGCGCATCCCCGTCACCTTCTGGACCATGACGATGGGCGTCTTCGCCATCGCTGGCATCTATCCGCTCGCAGGCTTCTTCTCCAAGGACGAGATCCTCTTCCGTACCTTCACCTCCGATAACCCGCTGGGCAAACTTCTCTGGTTCGTCGGCCTCGTCACCGCCGGCATGACGGCCTTCTACATGTTCCGCCTCTGGTTCAAGACCTTCTTCGGCGAATCCCGCTTTGAAGAGCACGGACACGACGCTCATCACGACTCGCACGCGCACGGCGTACACGAGTCCCCGGCGATCATGACCGTTCCTCTAGTCGTCCTGGCCATTCTCTCCGTCATCGGCGGGTGGGTCGGCATCCCCGCGGCTCTCGGCGGCTCCAACGAGATCGAGCACTTCCTTGCACCCGTCTTCGAGAGCGGCAACGCAGCGGAGGTCGCCACCACAGCCGTAGCCAGTCACGGCCTCGAGCTCACCCTCGCCGCCGTCTCCCTGCTCACTGCAACCATCGGCTTCTTCATCGCCTACGCCTTCTACTACAAGAAGCCCGGCACCGCATCCACCTTTGCCAAGAGCGCACCCGCACTCTATCGCCTCGTCGAGAACAAGTTCTATATCGACGAAATCTACAGCGCGGTCATCGTCACGCCGCTCCTCATGTTCACCCGTATCATCCTCGGCGGCCTCATCGACGGCGTCGTCGTCAACGGCTCCGGCAAAGCTGCCGGTGTAACCACCAAAGGTCTCAGCACTCTCACGCGCCGCATCCAGTCCGGTAACATCCGCTCTTACGCCGGCTGGCTCGCATTGGGTGCCGCTGCCGTTCTGGTCGTCATGATCTTTGGCCGTTCACTCTGGATGCACTAAGCATCTGCAGTAGTCGCTTTTTGTTTTTACTCGTTGCTCGTTACTCATTGCTCTTTCGTACCAGCTTCACCAAGGATTCGATGAACATAGATCACTCCATCCTGACGCTTATCACCTTCGTCCCTCTCGCGGGAGCGCTTCTCCTTGCGCTCCTGCCGGACCGCGACAAGCTGATGCAGTGGGGCGCTCTCGCCGTCACCCTCGTCACCTTTGCCCTCACCCTGCATCTTCCCTTCCACTACGCCAACGGAACCCCCGCAGGTAGCTTCCAGTTTGAGCAGAACCTCTCCTGGGTCACCTCGCCTGCCATCCGCTACCACCTCGGCGTAGACGGCCTGTCGATGTGGCTGGTGGTCCTCACCGGCTTCCTCGCCCCTCTCGGTGTCCTTGCCTCCTGGCGCGCCATCGACACCCGCAAGAAGCTCTTCTACACCCTCTTCCTCATCCTCCAGGTCGCGATGTTCGGCGTCTTCGTCTCGCTCGACCTCTTCCTCTACTACGCCTTCTGGGAGCTCTCCCTCGTCCCGATGGTCCTGCTCATCGCAACCTTTGGCCGCACCGAGAATCGCCGCCGCGCCGCCATCAAGTACTTCCTCTACACCTTCATCCCCTCCGCCATCCTGCTCGTAGCCATGCTCTGGCTCTACGTCAGGACCGGCACCTTCGATCTACCCACCCTCTCCGCCCTCGCCGCCAGCCACAACATCTCCGGCAACTCTGCCGCCCTCTGGCTCGCCTCGCTCGCCTTCCTCGCAGCCTTCGCCGTCAAGGTTCCAATCTTCCCACTGCACGGCTGGCTCTCCGATGCCGTCGCCGAAGCCCCCACCGCCGCCGTTATGGTCCTCGCCGGCAAGCTCGGCCTCTACTCCATCCTTCGCTTCTCCTTCGGTATCTTCCCGGAGGAGTCCCGCCACATCGCCCCACTCCTGATCGCACTCGGCGCCATCGGCATCGTCTACGGCGCCCTCCTCGCCCTCGTCCAGAAGGACCTCAAGCGCCTGGCCGCCTACGCCACTCTCGGCCACGTCAGCGTCGTCATCCTCGGCATCTTCTCCTTTACCATCGCGGGCCTCGACGGCGGCATCTTCCAGACCCTCAACGAGGGCCTTGGAGGAGCAGCTCTCTTCCTGCTTCTCGGCTTCCTCTACGAGCGCTACAGCACCTACGACATGCGCGAGTACGGCGGATTAGCTGCAAAGCTTCCCTGGCTGGTGACCCTCTTCGTCGTCACCGCTCTCTCCGTAGTCGGTCTGCCCATGCTCAACGGCTTCGTCGGCGAGTTCCTGGTCCTCTCCGGTTCCATGCAATCCGCCATCGCCCACCACACAGGCTGGACGGTCCTCGCCGCCACCGGAGTCATCCTCACCGCCTCTTACATGCTCTGGATGATCCAACGCGTCTTCTACGGCGACCTCGGCATCAAATCCGCCTCCATCACCGCCCCGGACCTCGACGCCCGCGAGCACCTCGCCCTCTGGCCCCTGGTCGCCCTCTTCCTCCTCATGGGTCTAGCCTCCCCCTACTGGATGCAAGCCATCGACACCGCAGGGACCGCCCTCGCACAAGAACCAGCCCCCTCGGCAGCGGCGACATCCTCCGGACTCGAGATTCACACCAACTTCATCTTCACGAATCCCTTCAAGGAGGCCAAGTAATGTCGTCCAACATCCTCGCCCTCCTCCCCGAGTACATCCTCACCCTCACCGGAATTCTCATCATGCTGGCCGAGCCGCTCCTGCCGCCAGCCAGCAGCCGCAGACCCCTCGGCTGGCTCGCCATCGCCGGCACCGCCGCCGCCGGCTTCTCCAGCTGGTATCTGCTCCGCTTCGGCACCCTGCACGCCTTCTCCGACACCATCCAGGTCGACGCCTTCTCCGCCTTCTTCCACATGCTCATCGCAGCAGTCGTCCTGGTCACGCTGCTCGGCTCGCTCGACTACTTTGAAGGCAACGCCAGCCACGCCGGCGAGTACTTCGCCCTCACCCTCTTCGGCGCCACCGGCATGATGTTCATGACCTGCTCCGTCGAGCTGCTGATGGTCTTCATCGGCCTCGAGATCTCCTCCATCGCCACGTACATCATGTGCGGCCTCCGCAAGGGCCAGGCCACCGGCTCCGAGTCCTCCATCAAGTACTTCCTCCTGGGCTCCTTCGCCACTGCCTTCTTCCTCTACGGTGTCGCCCTGGCCTTCGGGGCCACCGGCTCCACCAACATCTTCGCCATCGCCCACGGTCTCGAGACCACCGCCACCCCCACCCTCGCCTTCCTTGCCCTCGCCATGATCATCATCGGCCTCGGCTTCAAGGTCTCCGCCGCACCCTTCCACGTCTGGACCCCTGACGTCTATCAGGGAGCCCCCGCCCCCGTCGTCGGCTTCATGTCTACCGCGCCCAAGGCCGCCGCCTTCGCGGTCCTGCTCCGCATCACCTTCTCCGGCTTTCCCGGCATGCAGCCTCGCTGGTCGCTTCTGCTATGGATCCTCGCCGCCCTTTCGATGACCATCGGCAACCTCGGTGCCCTCCTCCAGCGCGACGTCAAGCGCATGCTGGCCTACTCCAGCATCGCCCACGCCGGCTACCTCCTTGTCGCCTTCACCGCCTTCCCCCAGGACGGCATCGCCTCCGCCTGCTTCTACACCGCCGCCTATGCCGCCATGAACGTCGGAGCCTTCGCCGTCATCACCCAGGTCGCCGGCTACAACGAGACCGCCCGCACCATCGACGACTACACCGGCCTCGCCCTCAAGCGCCCCTTCCTCGCGGCTCTGCTGGCCTTCTTCCTGCTCTCGCTCATCGGCATCCCCTTCACCGGCGGCTTCTTCGGCAAGTTCTACGTCTTCTCCGCCGCCATCAACTCCGGCCACGTCTGGCTCGCAGTTATCGGTTTGCTCAACAGCGGCGTCGCCTGCTTCTACTACCTCCGTCTACTGTCCGCCATCTACTCCCGCCCCTCCACCGATAGCGCCCGTCTCACCGAGCGTCACCCGGTCAGCGCCCCGGCAGCCATCGGACTCGGCCTCGCGGCGGTCTCGACCCTGATATTAGGGATCCTTCCCGAGGGCGCGCTGCTCCTGGCCCAATACGCCAGCAGCAACGTCATCGTCGAGCAGGCTCGCCACATATGTGCAGAACACCCGGAGAACTGCCATGTTCCGCTAGGCGTCGAGATCCGCTAAGCACCTCGAATCCGCAGAGAGACGGCCCACCTTCAACGCAGTTCATCGCGTTTAAGGTGGGCCGTTCTGCAGTCATCCGCTCGGCTCGTGGCGGTATCCCCTAGGATACTTTCAGTCCTAAAGTATTCCATTCAGAACACTTGGCTTCGTCCTACCAGCAGGCAGTACCGACGTCTCAGCTGATCGTCCCCACAAGGAAGAGCCCTCATCGGACGATACGTTTGTCAAGATTCCAACTGCAGAAACAGAAAAGCCCCCGCCGAAGCGGAGGCTCTTCCACACCCGAAACCTGAAGCTTACTTGACCTTCAGGAAGATGATGACGAACGTGAACAGCGCGAGGGACTCGATGAACGCTAGGCCGAGAATCAGGAAGATGAAGATTCCAGGACGAGCGCCCGGGTTACGCGCCAGAGCCTCGGTCGCGGAGGCAGTCGCCTTACCCTGACCCAGACCGCAGAGACCAGCCGCCAGGGCCATGCCCAGACCGGCAGCCAGCGGAACCCACTGGTTGGCAACCTCGCCACCCTGCGCAAAAGCCGGCGTTGCAAGCAGCAGCGCGGCCAACGACATAAATAGATATTGCAGCTTCTTCATCGTGTTACTCCATCTCCCGTCAGATACGCCGCCAGTGGGTGGTTGATGCTCACCGTGCTGGCACCCTCACGCTATGCGGCGTTGTTGCTACCGCGAAGAGGGAGCCCCTCCGCGGCAAACTCAATCTCTAGTGGTCGTGCGCCACAGCCAGTGACAGGTAGATTGCCGCCAGCAGCAGGAATACATAAGCCTGAATCACAGCCACACCAAGGTGCAGCCCGAGAAACACCAGCGGAATACCGATCGGCACCAGCGCGTGCGCAGTGCGAGATGATCTCGATCGGCAGCAGCAGCGGATACAGCCACCACACCGGCCCGAGGAACTGCTTGATGTAAGCTGGCCCGTTCGCCCGAACGCCGTGGTAGTGGTAGTAGATAAACGTAACGAGCGCAAATCCCAGCGGGACGACTACATTTGCAGTGGGCGACTCAAGCCCCGGAATCAGTCCCAGCAGATTGCTCAGCAGGATGAACAGAAAGAGCGCCGTCAGGTAGCTGACGAACCGCTCCGACCCATGTCCGATGATCTGCTCGCTCTGGTCCGCCACGAACTCATTCGTCATCTCGGCCAGGTGCTGCACACCCTTCGGCTTCTCGACGCTCAGCGTCAGCCGCACCACGACGAAGTACGCCACCAGCAGCCCAAACACCAGCAGCTCCATCGCGAACGCATTCGTAATCGGAGCCTCGGGATAAGCCGGATGCAACTGCCCGG
>Ga0193717_1000521_pt1 | contig 25771 bp, 32 predicted proteins | sample U2c2metaG_FD_145900 | JGI IMG/M metagenome (GOLD analysis project Ga0193717, IMG submission 145900) | Soil microbial communities from a riparian zone of the East river system, Colorado, United States - U2c2 | ecosystem: Environmental > Terrestrial > Soil > Riparian zone | place: USA: East River...
ATAATGTCCGCATAAAATAATAACGTTGTGTTTGATGGAAAGCTGGTTGGCTATGGCCTGGTTTAACCGCTCGCCATCAGGCGACATGAAGATCACCTCGTCATATTCCCTTTCGGCCTTTAGTTTTTCAATACAAGCTGCAAAGGGGGGTATTGTCATCACCATACCGCTACCGCCGCCGTAGGGGTAGTCATCAACGCTTTTTTGTTTGCTGGTTGAGTAGTCGCGCAGGTTATGCACATGGATCTCGGCTATGCCTTTTTTTTGTGCACGCTGTAAAATAGAATGTGCAAAGGGGCTTACAAGCAGATCGGGCAAAACAGATATGATATCAAAACGCATTTTGTTATAGATACAAGAAGTTAGAAACAAGATACAAGATTAAGGAAAAATGTCATTACCCCGAAATCGTCTTATTTCCTGATTCTTTTATCTTACCTCTCACGATCCCCTATGCTGATAGATTCCCCATAAATTCCCGGCAGGGTCAGTAAAATGCGCGGTGATCTCTGGGAAATCCTTACCGATGGGCTGTGTTATGATACCCCCGTGAGCAGATATTGCTTCAAGCGTGGCTTCGGCATCATCAACCATAATAGAGATAAGCAAGCCTGCTTCGGTCATAGGTTTGCGGCCTGTTACCCACATGCCGCTCACCTGGCCAACACCATCATCAAAAGAGGTGTATCCGTTATTATCCGCACGGATATGCCAGCCAAAAACTTTTTGGAAAAAAGTGGAAGATTCGGCAACATCATTTGCCGGGATCTCAACATAACAGATCTTGCCGTTGCCGTAAGTAGGTTCGTTTGCCATGATTCTAAAATTTACACTATAAAAGGTCCTTTATCTTTTATCCTTCCGTCCTTCATCCTAAATGGCTTTTTCAATAAGCCACTGATGCCCAAAGGGGTCAACTACTTCGCCCTGCCGGTACCCATAATCATAATCCTGCACCGGCGATAGTAAACGTGCACCACTCAGTACTGCCTGTTGAACCACTGCATGTACATCTTCAACAAAAAGACCGATTGTTACCGTAGTGGCATTATGCCTGCCCGGACTAACAGCCGCCGAGTGCAGCGTTTGCTCATGTAAATGAAACAAAGCTCCATTTATACTTAATTCCGACACATGAATAGTGCCATCATCATTACTAAAACGCCGTAGCTCGGTAGCGCCGAAGGCGTTGATGTAAAAACTAATATCAGTTACACCATTAGGGATTACTAATTGCGGAGCAAAAGTTGGCTTGGTTTGCATAATTATATTGGTTTAATTAATCCTCGTCATCCAATGTAAAAATTTCTTCGACCGGTTTGCTAAACACACGCGCAATTTTCAGCGCAAGTACGGTTGAGGGTACATACCGGTTACTTTCAATGGTATTAATAGTTTGGCGCGATACACCTATAATTTCGGCCAGCTCTGCCTGTGTTATATTTTTAATGGCCCGTTCAACCCTTATATTATTTTTCATATTGTTACTTACTCCTTAATTAATCGGTTATTCCGGAATATCTTCCACCTGAAACGGATAATAAAGAATACGAGGGGAACCAGTAAATTTAAAAACAATATATGCTCGGTATCGGTAGAAAAAACCAGGCTGATGATCAAAAACAAATAATTTACATAAACAGCCCATTGCAATGAGTCAAGGCGTAATTGTACTATTTGCTCATCTTCAATTTTCTCCTTTGAAAAAGCGGCAATAAATAAGCCCACAGCCATTAATAAAGTTGTTGAGATAAAAAACACGTGCTGGCTGTTAAAGATCCCGGTATCGGCATGAGCTCCGTGCAGATCAAAACCTATCTCATTTTTATACAATACAATAGGAATATGCACTACAACCAGTATATACCCTAAATACCGGCACCAGTAAGGAAATAAAAATAGAGGTTTCATAATTGTCAAGTTTAAAGCTAAACTACTTCTCTTAATGAACGATTGAGGCGAAAGATAACCCACCTGAAACGGATAATGAAAAACACCAGTAGCAGCCATAAGTTAATCCCCACAACGTGTACCAGGTCAATACTATTTGTAAAAATTATGATCATTATAAACAGGACGTAAGTAAAATACATTGTCCACTGCAACGAATCTAAACGCAATTGTACAATTTGCTCGTCTTCAAGTTTTTCTTTAGAAAAAGCCAAAAGCAATAAACCTATCGTTACAACCAATGTGGCGATCACATTAAAAACATGGTCGGGACTAAGCAAGCCGGAATTGTCTGGGAGCTTTATATGAACTCCGTGATCCATGTAACCATGATAAAACATCTTTTTTGCAACCATTACAGGTATATATGCAAAGATCAACACGTACCCTATAAAGCGACTTTTGTAAGGAAATAAGAATCTTGATTTCATAATTGTAAAGTTTGGTTTACCAAATGTAAAACAAACTTTACAAATGTCAAATATATTTGACAAAAAAAATTTAGCCTAAACGCAAAATGCCTGTGAGGACACAGGCATTGGTTAAGAACAAGAAGTCATTATAAACTTGTTTCAGCATCTCAAATGCGATGTATACAGCATGGTATTTTAAGTGTCAGGTGGGATGCCGAAACAAGTTCGGCATGACTGTTTTTTTATTCCAAAAGTCCTTCGTCCAAAAATTATTCAGACAAATAAACATCCAGCAGGCCTTCGGGCAGGGCTACATAGATCTCGCCTGCTTCTACATCAATGCCTTTAATGATCTCTACATTAAGCGGGAAAAGTATTTCCTTGCTTTGGTATTGAACGCTTGCTATCAATTGCTGCGGGTATTCCTGCACTTCCAGTATTTCGCCCAGTTCACCATGTGTTTCGTCAATGGCTATAAAGCCTTTAACATCGTTCAGGGTAAACTCGCTTTTTTTCTTTTTGGGTTTTAGTTTATTGGGCAGGTAGATGTCTCTTTTTACCAGCAAGGCAGCTTTTTCAATGGTGTCCACATCTTCCAGGTACAAATAGGCATTGCTTTTTTGCAGGTATTTGATGGAGGCCACAAAATACGGGATCAGCTTGCCGGCCATATCTATAAAAACAGCATCAAACTTCATGGTATCCAGGCCGTCAAAATCTACATAGATCTGCATTTCGCCTTTCAATCCCTTTGTTTTTAATATACTGCCTATTCTGAAACAATCTTCGGTCTTCATAAAAAAAATATGGTTAAAAAATAATGGCGAAGAACCTGTATGCAGGTTGCTTCGCCATTATGTAAGCTTTAATAATAAAATTATTCTGCGTTTTCAGCAGCATCGGTTTCAGTAGCAGCTTCTTCTTCGGCCGGAGCTTCTTCTTCAGCAACCTCTTCTGCAACAGGTGCATTTTTAGCAGCAATAGCAGCAGCTTTTTCTTCTTTCTTTTTAGCTTCAGCAGCCAAAGCAGCTTTACGCGCTTCGTCTTTTGCAGAAACTAAACTTGTTTTTTTACCGGTGATCTTGCCTTCTTTCTGATCAGTCCATTCAGCAAATTTTGCTGCAGCCTGCTCTTCGGTTAAAGCACCTTTTTTAACACCACCTTCTAAGTGTTTTTTGTACAGCACACCTTTGTATGAAAGGATAGCACGACAAGTATCAGTAGGTTGGGCACCTGTGTTAACCCATTCCAAAGTTTTGTCGAAATTAATGTCGATAGTTGCAGGATTGGTGTTTGGGTTGTATGAACCTAAACGCTCAATAAAACGACCGTCGCGTGGAGCGCGGGCATCTGCTACTACGATGTAGTAAAAAGGTTTACCTTTTTTACCGTGTCTTTGCAGTCTGATCTTAGTTGCCATTTCTTATTTTTATGTATTCAACATGTCCCCGGAGTTCTTTCTGCGGGGATGCAAAGGTATAAATTATTTGCAATAATTTAAAACCCTTATAATTAATTATTTATTAAAGCGCGATGGGTTAGGCTTTCTTTGAAAAAAATTGCAATTTCAACCGCATGAGCATAAACAGAAAACCGCGCATAGCTATTGATATGGATGAGGTATTGGCCGATACCATCGCCAAATTTATTGACCTGTATGAGATCAGGCATCAAACCAAAATATCCCTGGGCGATATGCATGGAAAGGAGTTTAACGAAATATTGCCACCGCACTTAAGCAGTTCTTTAAGGCAATATATTAATGAGAAAGGCTTTTTTCGTGATTTGCCTGTGATGCCGGGCAGCCAGGAAGCGGTAAAAGCCCTGACCGAAAAATATGATGTGTACATAGCCTCGGCCGCAATGGAATTTAAAAACTCACTTGAGGATAAACTGGAATGGCTTAATGAGCACTTTCCCTTTATTTCCTGGACCAATATTATTTTCTGCGGACATAAGATAGTGGATGTGGATATTATGATTGATGACCGTATAAAAAACTTTGTATCCTTTAATGGCCGCAAACTGTTATACACATCGCCGCACAACATGTTGATCACTGACTATGAAAGGGTTAATAACTGGGATGATGTAGCAGCAAAATTGTTACGTTAACCCTTTAACTAATTACTTTACATTTACAAAGCAGCCCCCTACCCTTATTTAAAAGTATGTTTAACCATACAACTATTGCATTTGATGACTGTGTACTTGCTTATGACCTTAGTGAGCAAAAGTACTTGTTCATAAGCCCTGGCGTTTATCCTGTTTTAGGTATAACCGCCAAACAGCTTTATGAAAACAATTGCCTGTGGGATGAGCTGATCAACAAGCAGCAGCTTGCCTGCATAAAGGATGTTGTTAAAAATTTTTCCGAAAACAGTCCGGTTGAACTAAGCTACTCCATTAACACACCGCAGCATATCATAAAAAACATAAGCGACAAAAAAACCCTTATTATTGATGGAGCTACCGGGCACAAAATTTTACTAAGTATTATTAAGGAGGCCCGAACAGATAAACCCGAAAAACCACAGCAACAAGCGGATGCCGGGTTAAGCAAGCAATTTTTAACTTCGCTTATTGACTCACAAACCAGCTTCTTAATACGAATTGACACCAACGGGAACTTTAACTTTATTAACAGCCAGTATCTTAAAACATTTGGTTACAAAGCCGAAGAATTATTAGGAAAACATTTTTTAATAACAACCATACCCGGGGAAGCTCGTCTGTGCGAGGATGTATTCATAAACTGTTTAAATAATCCTGGTAAGATAATTCCGCTGCTGCACAAAAAACCCGATATACATGGCAATTTGCATGACACCGAATGGGAGTTTATATCAATAGTTAATGAAAACGGCAAGGTTTGCGAAATACAGGGTATAGGTCATGATATAACCAACCGCCATAAAATTGAAGCGGAGATCATAGCTACCGCTCAAAAACTGGATACTTTTATTGAGAGTATTACTGATTCCTTTTTTATTCTTGATAACAACTGGAGGTTTGTCAGGGTCAATTGTGCCTTTGAACAAATAACCAACAGCAGCCGTGAGTATGTACTTGGTAAAGTAATATGGGATATTTTTCCATCAATTGCGGGTACTGGTTTTGAACGTGCTTTTTATGAAGCAAAAACAAAGCAGACAAGTATTAAATTTATGGAGGATTTTACCAGTATAAACCGGTGGTTTAATGTGGCTATTTACGCATCGGCCGGGGGGCTTACTGTTTTTGTAAAGGATATAACCGACGAAAAACTCGCCCAGGAAGAAGCGATGAGCATACGAAATAGCCTGGAAGCCCTTATTAATAATACAACCGATCAGATATGGTCTGTTGACACGGCAACGTGCTATGTTTACATGAACGATGCTTATGTAAAGCAAATAACTGCCCTAACCGGGATGGCTCCCCAAAAAGGTGATCATTCCTATATGCAAATGGGCTGCTCCAATCAAATAATTGACGATTGGAAATCATACTATCAGCGCGCGTTAAATGGCGAACAGTATACTATTATTGAGGAAAGTGCCTGTGGACAAACAAAGCAAGCCTTATTTTATGAAATAAGCTTTAATCCTATTTATTCGGCAAACAACGCGATTATGGGTGTTGGCTGTTTTGCACGCGACATAACCATCAGGCTTGAAACCGAGCAGGCGCTGCTTAGTCAAAACAAACGGCTAAGAAACATTGCCTCGTTTAGCTCGCATGAGCTCAGGCGGCCGGTTGCCAGTATGCTCGGGTTATTAAATATTATTGACCGGGAAAATCTTAGTAACCCCGAAAACAAAGCTATCATTGATTACCTGCACATTGTAAGCACCGAAATTGACGATGCAATACATTTAATTGTTGATCATACCTTTACAGGTGATTAAACCCATAAGTTAAAGCTTACATTGATAATATTTCAACCAGCTTTAACAGGTTTGGATTGATCTCCACATGATGCTTAATGGCATGTTCAAATGGGGTATATGCAATTTCGTTGTGTATAATACCGATCATTTCATTACGGTGACCGTCTCTTAAAGCCTCAACTGCAGCTGCTCCTACGCGGCTTGCCAATACCCTGTCCATGCAACTTGGAGCACCACCCCTTTGGATGTGGCCCAGTATCGAAATTCGCGTATCATAATTAGGGAATTTTTCCTGAACCATACGGCCAACTTCAAAAGCTCCCCCGGCCTCTTCGCCTTCGGCAACTATTACAATTCTTGAGGTTTTATCTTTACGGCCATGTTCAAGGCGGTTAAATAAACCTTCCATGCCGCCCTTGCTCTCCGGGATCAATATCGCTTCGGCACCCGTAGCAATACCTGTACGCAGAGCGATTAGGCCAGAGTCGCGACCCATTACTTCTATAATAAATAACCTGTCGTGCGATTCGGCAGTATCCCGTATTTTATCCACAGCCTCAACAACCGTATTTATGGCCGTATCATAACCAATGGTAAAATCGGTACCCAGCAAATCGTTATCAATAGTACCCGGCAGGCCAATTACAGGTATATCATACTCGGTGCCAAATACCTTAGCACCAGTAAAAGTACCATCGCCGCCAATGGCAATCAGGGCATCAATATTATGTTTTTTTAGCTGATCGTAAGCTTGTGTACGCCCTTCGGCAGTTCTGAAGTTATCGCAGCGGGCGGTTTTTAAAATGGTGCCGCCACGTTGAATGATATTTGAAACCGACTTACGGTTCATGGGTATAAAATCGCCCCTGGTCATGCCGTCATACCCGCGGCGTATGCCTGTAACTTCAATATCGTAGTATATGGCAGTACGTACAACCGCCCTTATGGCAGCATTCATTCCCGGCGCGTCGCCACCCGATGTAAAAAGTCCGATGTTTTTAATCTGCGTCATTTTTATTCTGATACGGGCATTAGGGGCCCTACCTTAAAAATTGAATAATTTAAAATTAAGTGCTTTTAAAGTGCCATTATATAAAAAACGCGGCTAAGCTTTAAAACTTGCCGCGAATTTACACTTTATTTTTTTAGGGTGTGGCTACTTTTTAAAAGCTGCTATACCACTATCTAAAAATCTGATATAACTGGCTATATCATAATCAGCCGGGGAAGTAGGAATATCGTTGCCACTGGCATCTTTTAAGAAATTACCGTCACTATCCAGCATTACGTATAATGGCTGAGAATTGGAATTGAATCTTTTAGCCTCCAGGTCACTCCATTTGCCGCCTAATGTGGTTATCTTTCTCCCGCTGTAATCAGACACAAACTGTTCCTGGGGTAACAGGGAAGCTTTGTCATCCACAACAAGCTGAAGCAAAACAAAATCATTTTTAAGTCGCTTAAACACTTCCGGGTCCGACCAAACATTGGCTTCCATTTTACGGCAGTTAACACAATTAAAGCCTGTAAAATCAATCAGTATAGGCTTATGTATCGCTTTAGATACCTGTAAGGCCTGGTCATAATCATACCAGGCATCAAGCCCCCTGGTTTTTATGCGTGTATAATTTTCTGCATACTTTCTTTTGCCAATACTGGATGGCACCGTTACTGTAGCAGAAGATGTTGAAGCACCACCACCACCACCACCACCATCGGGTACGCTTGAAAGATTAAAATCCTGAGTTGCTTCGGGCGGTAAAAACGCGCTGATAGATTTTAAGGGAGCTCCCCATAACCCCGGGATCATATAAATAACAAAAGCGAATACTATAATGGATAAAAACACACGCGGAATTGACAGATAGGGGACATCGCTGTCATGCGAAAACTTTATTTTGCCAATAAGATATAACCCGGTCAACAAACCAATTGCTATCCAAAGCGATAAAAATATCTCCCTGTCAAACCAGTTCCAGTGATAGGCCAGGTCAACATTTGATAAAAATTTTAAAGCAAAGGCCAGTTCCAAAAACCCCAAAACCACCTTTACACTGTTTAACCAGCCGCCTGATTTCGGTAAGCTTTTTAAAGCTGATGGGAATAAGGCAAAAATGGTGAATGGTAAGGCAAGGGCCAGCGAAAAGCCAAACATGCCTATAGCCGGCCCCAGGCGGTCTCCTTTAGAAGCCGCGTCAACCAGTAATGTGCCGATGATTGGGCCGGTACATGAAAATGACACCACTACTAAAGTTGATGCCATAAAGAATATACCGGCAAGGCCACCTTTATCGGCATTTTCATCAAGTTTATTGGCTAATGAACTGGGCAGCGTAATTTCAAATGCACCAAGAAACGATATACCAAAAACAACGAGCAGTAAAAAGAAAAATATATTGAATATTCCGTTTGTGGCCAGTTGATTAAGTGCATCTGAGCCAAAAATAATGGAGATCAGCAAGCCCAGGGCTACATATATAACAATAATAGATGCCCCGTAAATTAGCGATTGCCCTATCGCTTTGCTGCGGCTACCGCTTTTTTTTGTAAAAAAGCTTACTGTTAGCGGCAGCAATGGATATATACAAGGCAATATGACCGCGGTAAAACCTCCCAATAGTCCAAATATAAATATTTGCCAAAGCGTTTTCGGTTTTTCCCCGGCCGGAGCTTTTTGCTTAACCACCGGCTTGGCAACGGCGGTTCTCGCTGCAGAATCGGCCGCTTTTTTTCTGATGGCAATACTATCAGCCGCGGTTGGTATATCGGTAAACTGTATATCATTGGTTGATACCGTTGTATCCTTACCGCCTTTTTGTGCTGCATAAACCGGTTTAGGGCTGTTTATGCCAAAAATTATCAGTAAGGTTACTATTGCCAGTGACGTTGGCAACCAGTTGATTTTATGTAGTAGTTTCATTTTTATCCCCGGTAATTATTTGCCTAAAGGAATATTAAAATCAACATCTTCGGGTGGCAGGCATTTTTTATCGTTACAGGTCATATAAGTGAGCTTGCCTGTTACATTTGTGGCTTTTGCCGATTTAAGGCTTATTTTTTGCTGAAAAACAACTTCTTTTTCAAAGTAACTAACATTCATGTTAAAAGCTTTCTCGAATTTGGTTACCGGGATTGGCTCGGTAGTTTTACCAACCGGCGCATATAGTTTTGAAGGTGCAAATTCAAATGAAGTTTTTATTGGTCCGCCATCCTTAACATTAAGGGAATAAATATGCCAGCTGGGTTGAATTGTAGCCTTTAAAAACACAATGGCTTCTTTATCATTCAATTTTTTAGCCGCGTATGACCATCTCACCGGCGTTTCGATCTGAGCGTAGGCCCCTGCGCAAATAACCAGCGCAATAACAACTAACAATACTTTCTTCATTTAATTACTTATTTAAAAATTCAATTTGTTTTAAATTAAACTCCTGTTGCATGTTATTATTTTCAACAACAAGCAAACCCTCGTCTTTTACATTTCTGACAATACCCTCAAAAACCTGATTGTTTGATCTGAAACGCTTTACCTGATTTAACCAATATAGTCGGGTTAAATACATATTCCTTACAAACAGAAACTTTCCAGCCTTTAAATTAAGGTAATATGCTTCAATATGTCCGCAAATTTCCGATAATATTGTTCGCAAATCATAATCTTTGTGTAAGATTTGCTTTAAAGATATGGCATTGGCAGCCCCGGGCAAAAAACTTTCCTGATTTATATTAAGCCCTATGCCAACTATAGCATCCTTTATACGGTCGCCTTGTATATGGGTTTCAATCAGTATGCCACCAAGTTTACGATCTTCATAATAAATATCATTAGGCCATTTTATTTTTAATTTATCGCCTAAATAAGGCGCTAAAGCATCAAAAACACCAAGGCTAACTACCCGGGTAAGATCAAATTGGTTTATAACCGGTAAAAATGAGGGTGTTAACAAAATACTGAAAGTCAGATTTTTTCCAGGCTCACTATGCCATTTATTTTGCTGTTGACCCCGGCCGGCGTATTGGCTTTCTGCCATAATGACCGTACCTTCGGGCAATGGCTTGGAATTTGACAGTAAATCCTTGAGGAAATTGTTGGTTGAATCAAGTTCTTTAATTGTTACCAAATTTTGACCAACAAATAATGCCGAAAATATGTTATTTTGCAAAGTATAATAATTTTTAACTCAAAAACGTTCAAAACTAATTCTTTTTGATGGTAAAAAACAAAGTGTTAAATCAGTCAACCTATATTTCTGAACTTGCCATACATGGTATACAGGAAAAAAAGGGGAACGATATTGTAAGGTTAGACCTTCGTAATATATTCAGCTCGGTATCAGATTATTTTGTGATCTGCCATGCCGATTCAACTACCCAGGTTAAAGCTATCGCGAATAGTATTGAAGATGAAATTTTCAAAGCAACGCAACAGGACCCCTGGCGCAAAGAAGGTCTTGAATACGGCGAATGGATACTACTTGATTATGTGGATGTTGTGGTCCACGTGTTCAGAACCGATAAACGTGAATTTTATGGCGTAGAGGATTTGTGGGGAGATGCCGAAATTAAATATTATAAAAGTGCTTAAACATTCGTCACAAAAGCCCTGCGGGCAGAGTCATGGTACTAAACCTTGTAAATTTTAAATTATTGATTGTAAGTTTGAGCTCGTAACAAAGAAATGAAAGATAAAGATAATAAATCAGAAAGTCCGAAACCTATCAGGAAGATACTTAATAAAAAAACACCGCCAAAACCACCTAAATTTAATATTATGTGGCTTTATGGTATTGTTATTTTAGCGTTCTTGCTGGTACCTACCCTTTTAAGCGGTGGCTCGGGCAAAAACATCAACTTCCAGGATTTTGAGGCTATGTTAAAACAGCACGATGTTGAAAAACTGGTTGCCTATAAAAGCGGGGACCTGGTAGTTGCCGAGGTTTATATTAAAAAAGACAGTTTAAAGAAACCTCAGTATGCAAATGCCAATAAAGAGCAGCGTTTATTTAACACTGCAAACAACGGCCCCCAATACACATTTACTGATGCATCATACGAAAGCCTGAAGCAATCAATCATGAATGCCGAAAAGGATATGCCCGATAGCGAGAAAATCCCTATCCAGTATGAACAGGGGCATGAAAGCTTTTTATCAAACTGGCTTGTACAAGGTGTAATTATGGTGATCCTGTTTGCCGGTGTTTGGATATTTATCATGCGCCGCATGTCTGGCGGTTCTGGTGGTGGCCCGGGTGGTCAGATCTTTAATATAGGTAAATCAAAAGCTACCCTGTTTGATAAAGAAGCCCAGGTATCGGTAACGTTTAACGATGTGGCTGGCCTTGAAGAAGCCAAGCAGGAGGTCATGGAGATTGTTGATTTTCTTAAAAACCCTAAAAAATACACCAACCTGGGTGGTAAAATACCAAAGGGTGCATTGCTGGTAGGCTCGCCGGGTACAGGTAAAACCTTACTGGCCAAAGCTGTTGCCGGCGAAGCGCAGGTACCGTTCTTCTCCTTGTCAGGGTCTGACTTTGTTGAAATGTTTGTGGGTGTGGGTGCGTCACGCGTTCGTGACCTGTTCCGCCAGGCAAAAGACAAGGCGCCTTGTATTATATTTATTGATGAAATTGATGCCATTGGCCGTGCACGCGGTAAAAACAATATAGTTGGCGGTAACGATGAGCGCGAAAACACACTGAACCAGTTACTCGTTGAGATGGATGGTTTTGGTACCGACTCGGGCATTATCATACTGGCAGCCACAAACCGTCCTGACGTATTGGATTCCGCATTATTGCGCCCGGGCCGTTTTGACAGGCAGGTATCAATTGATAAACCCGATTTGATCGGCCGTGAGCAAATATTTAAGGTTCACTTAAAACCTATCAAGCTATCAGATGGTGTTGATGCTAAAAAATTATCGGCACAAACACCGGGTTTTGCAGGTGCCGAAATAGCTAACGTTTGTAACGAGGCTGCTTTGATAGCCGCCCGTAAAAATAAAGAATCGGTTGATATGACCGATTTCCAGGATGCCATTGACCGTGTTATTGGTGGATTGGAAAAGAAAAACAAGATCATATCACCCGAAGAAAAACGCATTGTTGCTTACCACGAAGCTGGTCACGCTATTGCAGGCTGGTTCCTGGAACATGCAGATCCATTGGTAAAAGTATCTATTGTTCCACGTGGTGTTGCGGCACTGGGTTACGCCCAATACCTGCCAAAAGAGCAGTTTTTATATACAACCGAGCAACTGCTTGATGAAATGAGCGTATCAATGGGTGGCCGTGTTGCCGAAGACATTGTTTTTGGTAAAATATCAACCGGCGCATTGAGCGATCTGGAACGTATTACCAAACTTGCTTATGCCATGACCAAAATTTATGGTATGAACGGCAATGTGGGTAATGTTTCGTTCTACGATCCGCAGGGCGAGTACCAGTTTAACAAACCTTACTCTGATACCACCGCCGAAATGATTGACAACGAAGTACGCAAGCTGGTTGATGATGTTTATCAGAAAACTAAGGTATTGCTGATCGAAAAACGCGAAGGCTTAGAAAAAATAGCTCAAAAATTGTTGGAGAAGGAAGTATTGTTCCAGTCTGACCTGGAAGAGATATTAGGCAAGCGCCCTTTTGACGAACGCACCACATATGATAAATTTGTGAACGGCGAGGCTGCTTTAAACCCTGAGGTTGATAACAACGCCATACCCGAAAACATAACCAATCCTGAACTTTCAAGGGTTGACGGGCAAGATTCAAAGGCCTAATAAATTAATAATACTAAAGCCATCAGTTAAGCGCTGGTGGCTTTTTCTTTTTTAACCATGAGGGATATAACCACATCAAAAGAAAAACTGCTTAAAAAGATACGTAAAGCGCTTTTGGAGAAAAGGGACAACCCATATCCCCAACTGGAAGACCTGCCGTACTATGCAGCTGATGAAGAAATTCCCGAAGTAATTTTTGCCGAACAATTTACCGCGGTTAACGGACAGTTTATTTTTTGCGAAGATGAGATCCAATTCATAGAAACCCTGCTTACACTTGCCGAAGAACGCAGCTGGCATAAAATATATTGCTGGGAACCCGGCCTGCAGGAAATATTAACCCGTTTTGAATATCCCTTTTACGAAACCGACAAGGATTTTGAACAAGCTGAAGTTGGTTTTACTTTTTGCGAAGCATTAATAGCCCGCAATGGCAGCATTTTGTTATCAAACGGCAACATGGCAGGCAGGCGCTTAAGTATATACCCACCAGTACATATTGTACTGGCCTACACCTCGCAAATGGCGCTTGATCTCAAAGACGGATTTAAACTGATAAAAAATAAATATGGCACACGGCTGCCTTCTATGATCAGCAATGTTACCGGACCAAGCCGTACTGCCGATATTGAAAAGACCCTTGTACTTGGCGCGCACGGCCCAAAAGAGCTTTTCGTGTTTTTACTGGACGACTCTAAGTCCGAAGTTTAAAGTCTTTGGCCCAGGGTTAAATCGATGTTGGAGCATTAAGCTTGTAACTTAAACCTTCTCAGATCAGCTCATCCAACCTGCATTCATCCAGCACCTGGCGTTCACTTATTTTTTGTTTATTATATTCCCACTTGATCAGCCTGATAAAGCCGTCGGCTATTTCAATACCTGTTATATCGCCATCGTCAAAACAGCAGCACCCGCTATTAAAGTAGGTTGGACGGTAGGCGCTAAAATCAGGTATTACATCACCTTTAATATGCCTTAGGGTTATTTGCTGTTGTATATCGGCCACAGCATTGGCATCGCTCGTTTTTTTCGCCCTTGCCAGTTGGTCATATAGCTTTTCGAGGTGGGTTAATGATCTAAAAACCGGCTGGTGTGTATGTCCGGTAATGAGCAAAGTGCCTTTGCGTTCTGCACTCCACTCATACATAATACGGTTATGATCTGTTTTCAGTTGATCATTATTAGCCGGGGTATTGATATTGATCTTTAAATAAGCCTGAAAAGGTGCCCATATATCAGATACAAACCATTTACTAAACCAGTTTCCATCACTCTGCAGATCGCCCTGGTGCCCATGGGTAAGGTAAATATTAATGGGCTTATTACCCACTATAGTTTGTAGTATGGCTCCCTCATAAACCTTTACCTGCTGCCCATAAATTTGCTTTAACCCTATCGCAGCCAGGGGATCGTTGTCCCAATAAAGATCATGATTACCAAATATTTTCAGAAAAGCATTCCGGTTCAGAAATCGCCCTTCGCTTTTAAAGGTTGCTTTATTATGCCTTTTCACAGTTATAAAAAGGTTTTCCCATAGCTCTTCGCTATCGCCCAGGTTGATGTAAAAAAAATTTTGCTGCTCATAATGATCAAGGGCTGTCAGGTAATTATCCTCGGCCATGGCAAATATATCCATGTCGTCCCGGGCACCCTTGTGCTGATCCGAGAAAATGATGAACCTGTTATTCTCCATATCAAATGGAATTACCAGTCCTTTTTTACCTGGTTTGGCAAGTATATTGTTATATAACTTGCTTAATGCGCTGTTCACCCGTTTTTTATCAGGTCTTGACGATAATTTATCGGCCAGTTTAGCAACAGAACGGGTTAATAATTTTTGCAAAAAACGGCGCATGGACTGTTAACAGGCAATGTAAAAAATTGTGTTATTAAACTTTATAAAAAATTATATAATACCTAAGCTCTTAAATAATAAGCAGTTCTGGTCTTTTGTCTTATTTATTTGATTAACAAAAGTTCAAGCTATTTAACTCCTGTTAATAAATTATATAAACTATTAAAATTCAACTGGTATTTTATTCAGGAATTAGTAGCTTGGTACTTATAAAACCCTATAATAATATGGAAAAGCTTGATTTAACTACTGCAAAAAAAATGGTGGAACACTATAATACCACCCGAAAAACACTTATTGATAAAACCCACAACATTAATGACACCGAGTCAATCTGGATTTCTCTTGACAAATTAAAAGCATTTGTTAATAATCTGCCAGAACATGCAACCGGCGTGAGAATACATTTGGCGGCATACGATCATGAAAATCAGCATTACCCAAACCAAACAACAGCTATACTCATTGGAACTGTTGAAAATGACACCGAACATACTGATGCTCTGGAAAAAGGGAGTGCGTTGCTGGAGACCGAAGATGATCCTCTGGGTCCTTTTAATCAGGGAAAAGCATGCCCTCCTGTATGCTAAGTTACTTATAGCGTAACCGCACGTCAAAATCTGGTATAAGCACCCTTTTAAAATTTTACCAGGCAAAATAATATCAAAGGTAAATGCTTTAATTAAAATATTTATTTTAGCATTTACCTAATTGATTTAAATGCTGGACTATATATACTTCTATTTTGAGTTTTTGGCGTTTAGTGTGTGTTTATACACTTATAAGAAACTTGATCGTAATTTCAAAGTATTTCTACCTTTCCTGGCATTTGTGGTGGTTTATGAATTTGCCAATATTAAAAACTGGCTCCTGTGGCACCATACCAATGCCTGGTGTAATAATCTCGAATCGATCATTGAAATCATTATATATTCACGCTTTTTAGCCTCGCTTGATAAAAGAAAAGAATACCGGAAAAAAATCAATATAGCCCTTTGCATAATAGTGGTATTTTCTTTTATAGATATGCTTTTTATTCAGGGGTTGTTCATGATGAATACCATAGCGATGGTATTCCAATATTGCCTGCTTACCATATTAGTATGCTTATACTATTTCAATTTAATTAACAATGTTGATGAAAGTTTAGATATTATACGTTATCCGCCTTTTTGGGCTGCAGCTGGAATATTATTTTATGCACTGGCTTTTATATTTTACCATATTGCCTTTAGCTATATGGTTTATAAACAGAATTATCATTTTTATATATTAGCCCATGTAATACCCAATATAGCCTGCCTTATTTTGTATTCCTTATTGTCCACGGCTTTTATATATCAATATAAACAAGCAAAATCCGTTAATAATGCATAAAACGTTGCAAAATTGAATTTTTAATTAATATAATAGTTTTTTAAACAGCCAGTGTATTCAAGTATGTTATTTAAGGATGAAGAGCTTATTTTATTGATAATTACTGGTACGGCCATACTGATGCTTCTGGGTGTGTTTATTGTCAGTTTTTTATTGGTTTATCAGCGTAAACAAAATAAAAACCTGTTTGAAAAGGAGCAACTGAAATCGTCTTTTCAACAGGAGCTACTTAAAACCCGCATGGAGATACAGGAAGAAACACTTAACTATGTAAGTCGCGAACTTCATGATAACGTAACTCAGGTTTTATCATTTGTAAAACTTAACCTGGGCGTATTGGGTAAAAATCTTGATGGAAATGAAAAAATAAAGATCAATGACAATCGCGAGCTTATAGCTCAGTCAATCAGCGATTTGCGTAACCTGTCAAAAAGCCTTAGCTTTGAACATATCAGCGCCATTGGCCTGGTAAAAACATTGGAAATGGAAGCCGACCGCATTAACAGAAGTGGCATTATTAACCTGTCATTATTGGTTGAAGGCGATACTTATGCTCTTGGTGAGCAGCGTGAACTGGTTTTATTCAGGATATTCCAGGAGGCTTTAAATAATGCCCTGAAACATGCCCAGGCTGCCAACTTCAAAATCAGTTTGTATTATAAAGAGCAAATGTTTAATTTGACCATCGAAGATGATGGTGTTGGTTTCCAACCCGAATTGCTCAATGATAAAAGTGGATCGGGCTTACGCAACATAATAAACAGAGCAGCGTTAATTGGTGCAAAGGCAGTTATAAACAGCGCACCTGGAAACGGATGCAACATTAAGCTATCGCTCAACCCCCTCGTACAAGAAACTTATGCTAACGGAACCTATTCAAATAGCCCTGGTTGATGATCACCGCCTTTTCAGAAGCGGCATTGCCTCACTGGTGGGGAGTTTTAACCGCTACAATATACTGTTTGAAGCAGCACATGGTAAAGAACTAGTTGATAAAATAACCTCCGGACTTGTTCCTGATATTGTTTTGCTTGATATTAATATGCCGGTAATGGATGGTATATCAACAGCACAATGGCTCAAAAAATTCCAGCCTTCTATCCGTACCATTATCCTATCCATGTTTGAGGATGCCGAAAAGGTACTTGCCATGGTTAAAATGGGTGTTAAAGGTTACCTGCTTAAGGATGCCGAACCCCACGAGTTTGAAGCTGCCTTACTGAAGGTAGCCGATGGCGACCTGTATTACCCCGATTTTGTTACCCACCATTTGTTAAACAACTTTAACAATGATAAAACATCGGCCGTAAAACTAAACCCCCGCGAAATTGAGTTTTTACGACTAACCGGAACCGAACTTACCTACAAAGAAATTGCCGATACCATGTGCATCAGCGTGCGCACTGTTGATAGTTACCGCGACCAGCTTTTTGAAAAGCTACAAATCAAGAGCCGCGTAGGGTTGGTTTTATACAGCATAAAAAACAAGCTGATTGATTTGTAATTTGCTAAAAATATTAGCAAATTTGTTAAATGGTACAGGAAGATAATCCCGACTTTTTTAAAGGCCGGGGGGCGCAGTTAAATACCCACAACAAATTTTTAAAAAACAAATACGTAGCCGAGCACATTGAGGGTCTGGATGAGCCGCTGCTGGAGAATACAGCTACGCAACTTTTTGAGGAAACACCCAAAAAGATAGTAAGCGAATCAAACAGTCCGGATCTGAGCCATATGTACTCCATAAACCCTTATCAGGGTTGCGAGCATGGCTGTATTTATTGCTACGCCCGTAACAGTCATGAATACTATGGCTTTAGCGCCGGGCTTGATTTTGAACGGAAGATCATCATCAAACGCAATGCTCCCGAACTGCTGGAACAATATTTTAACAGAAAAAATTACCAGCCGGTATGCATCATGCTATCGGGCAATACTGATTGCTACCAACCCATTGAGCGCAGGCTAAAAATTACCCGTGATTTGCTCCAGATATTTTTAAAGTACAGGAACCCGGTAAGCATCATCACCAAAAATAACGTGATCCTGCGTGATATGGATATCCTTACCGAGCTTGCCACCATGAACCTGGTACATGTGAATGTATCTATCACCTCATTAAACGAGCAGCTGCGCCAAAAACTGGAGCCGCGTACTGTAACCGCTACCGGCAGGCTCGCTGTGGTGCAAAAGCTATCTGAAAAGGGTATACCGGTGAGGGTAATGGCAGCCCCCATTATTCCGGGATTAAACAGTAATGAGGTGCCTAACATTATCAAAGCCGCTGCAGACAGGGGCGCGCTATCCGCCGGCTTTACCATTGTGCGCCTTAATGGCAGCATTGCCGAGATATTTAGCGACTGGATATACAAGGCCTTCCCAGACCGCGCCGAGAAAGTACTGAACATGATACGGTCATGCCATGACGGCAAGCTGAACGATAGCGATTTCGGCCGCCGTATGAGCGGCGAGGGCAAGGTAGCCGAATCCATTCACCAGATGTTCCGGATGGCCTGTAACCGCTTTTTAGCGGGCCGTGTGATGCCTGAATATGATTATACCCTGTTTGTGCCAAAGAAAGGCAAGCAGACGAGTATGTTTTAGAGCGCACTTTTTGATGTTTTTTGTTTAAATTTCTTTTGAAAGGATTATTATGGTTTTAGTATTAAAGAAAGGCGCAACCAAAAAAGACATTGAAGCTATTGAAAAAGCGCTTTATAAAGAACCTGTTTCTGTTGGTTTCAACGCCCAAAAATATAACGGAAAAATACTACTCAAAGATGAGCCTATGGCTACCCAAATTAAGCTAAGAGATGAATGGGAAAGAGATATTAGTTGATACCAATATCTTGCTGTATCTTCTCAGCGGTAACGACACTATTGAACAAATACTTCAAGGCAAAACAATTTATATATCTTTTTTAACCGAATTAGAATTGCTTAGCTTCAGGAACATATCAGAAAAAGAAGAAAAGCAGATACATAACTACTGAACGATTGCTCCGTAATTTCAATGAACAGCCGGTTGAAGGAAAAATATATTGAGATAAGAAAAAACCACAGCTTGAAGCTCGCAGATTCAATTATTGCAGCAACCGCAATAGCTTTTGATCTGCCTTTAATAACGGCCAATAAACAGTTTAAAAACATAAAGAGGCTAAAACAAATAGCTTACGAAAAGTAAGAGCTATTATACTCGTTTCCGATTGTTGAGGTTTTCAACAAATCGATCAACAAATACACCTGTCACCACTCCAACCGTATAACACAACAGATCGCTCCATAAAAACCCTTCGCCCAAAACCAGGCGACCAAAAAGCGTGTGCCTTATGTCATTTATCCAGGGCGCTTTATAAAGCTGGCTAAACTCAATGGCATAACAAAATGCCAAGCTAACTATAACGATGAACTTTACAGGTTTACGAATAAACAGGAAGCACATGATAAAGTAAACCATCAGCGCCCAAAGGATGTCTCCTATGAATAGTGGGATAAAGCTAAAATGCCTGGATAACAGCCCAATAATAATGGTTGCAATAATGAGAACAAAATACGTGATTCTTGATCTGGGCATTACCGAACTTTAATTATCCAATAACCGCCTGTGGTAATTAACCTGACCCAGATGATAGGAAAGATGCATAGCCAAATGTGTTAGAAAATAACCGGTGGTTACTTTTCCGTCCATTACTATTTGCGGATATTCTTCTGCAAGTTGATGATCGCTTATCTTATCGAATGTAGCAGCAAGCATCAGGGTGGTTTCATCTATGGCTTTTATGAGCTCTGCTCTCGGGATATCACGTAAGGAAAATTCCAGTTCACGGTGTCTGATGTAGCCGTTTTCCCCCAGTTCGGCACCAATGTATGCGTTCAGGTTACCTACCAGGTGCAGGCACAGGTTACCTGCCGTGTTGGTGATCTGCTTTTCAGCGTACCATATCTTCTGCTCATCCCTGTATAGCTCAATCTCAGTTTTAAGCTTACCCAGATCTCTCAAAAACATTTTTTTTAATACTTCTACCATCATAGCTGCGGTTGTAAATTTCCGCGTTAAATGTATCATCTATTATTATTGTTCACAAATAAAAAACTGGGCAAATAAAAAGGCGCCTTATGGGCGCCTTATATATTTTAAGAGCAGTTGCTTATGCTTCTTCTGCTTCCAGAGCCATTTGCTCATCAACCAGGATACGTCCGCAATGCTCGCAAACGATGATCTTTTTACGTTGGCGGATATCAGACTGGCGCTGAGGCGGGATCTGGTTAAAACATCCTGAACATGAATCACGCTGAATGGTTACCACGGCTAATCCATTTTTCGCATTCTGGCGTAAACGGGTGTAAGCGGTTAACAAACGTTCTTCAATGTTTCCGGTTGCTTTTTCTGCCTGTGCGGTAAGTTCGTTCTCTTCCTTTTCAGTTTCGGCAGTAATAGTGCCTAACTCATCTTTTTTGGCATCAAGATCGCTTTTGCGTGCTTCCAGATCGGCAAGTGCTTTTTCGTAGATCTGGGTTTTTGAAGTGATCTCAAAACCATACTCTCTTATTTTTTTCTCGCTTACCTGTATATCTAATCCCTGTATCTCAATTTCTTTTGATATGGCATCATACTCACGGTTGTTCTTAACTTCGTTAAGTTGCGCTTCGTATTTTTTGATATTAGCCTGAGCTTCTTTGATCAGGTTTTTGCGGGTTACTATTTCATCCTCTACATCATCCAGCTCAGCTTTGATCTTTTGAATGCGGGTTTCAAGACCTGCAACATCATCTTCCAGATCGGCAACTTCCATTGGCAGTTCGCCCCTTACCTGGCGAATCCTATCAATTTTGGTGTGGATGGTTTGTAGTTCGTATAAAGCTTTAAGCTTTTGTTCTACGGTTTGTTCCATTAAATAAAATATTTGACGGGGTTTGTATTTACTTCTGTTAAACGGACGGCAAAGGTAGTGAATTTTTTTCTAATTATTTCATACAATAATTGCGCCGTAAATTGTTCACTCTCAAAGTGTCCGATATCCGCGATCACTATCTTTCCTTCGGCATCAAAAAACTCATGATACTTGTAATCAGCAGTGATAAAAACATCGGCTCCTGCCGCTATGGCATGTTTTAATAAAAAGCCTCCTGCACCACCGCAAACGGCTACTTTTTTAACGTGTTTACCGGTTAAAGCCGTATGCCTGATCACATGCGTACGCATCCTATCTTTCACCTGGAATAAAAACGATTCCTCGTTCTGGGGCACTTCCAGCTCGCCTATCATACCAGCGCCAACCTGCTGGTGCTGGTTGGTTAAATTAAACAGGTCATACGCTACCTCTTCATAAGGATGAGCCAACACCAGCCCCATCAGGATCTTGCTCTCCAGATTGGCCGGATAAACGGTTTCTATGCGAACTTCATTTTCCCGGTGACGCGTGCCCGGCTCGCCCACATAAGGGTTGGTTGCATCGTTGCCTTTAAAAGTTCCTGTGCCGTCAGTGTTAAAACTTGTTTCGCTATAGTTGCCAATATTGCCGGCGCCTGCTGCAAATAAGGCATCGCGCACTTCATCGGCATGACTTGCTGGCACAAAAGTCACCAGTTTTTTTAACAGGTTATGTTTGGGTACCAATATGCGGCAGTTTTTTAATCCCAGCGTATCGCAAATACGTTGGTTTACCCCGCTCATGATGTTATCAAGGTTGGTATGTATGGCATAAATAGCGATGTGGTTGCGGATGGCTTTTTCCACTACCCTTTCTACATAGGTTTTGCCATTAAACTTTTTAAGCCCTTTAAAAACTATGGGATGGTGCGATATGATCACCTGACAACCTGTGGCAATGGCTTCATCAACAACGGCTTCGGTACAATCAAGCGACAGCAGCGCCTGAGTAACTTCCTGCTCGTGGTTACCAACAATAAGCCCTGCATTATCATAATCTTCCTGGTACACCAGCGGCGCAAGGCTTTCAAGGTATGCAGTAAGTATAGCTAATTTCATGAACAAATATGAGTATAAAGCATGGCTTGGGTATGTTTTAGTTGCTCATCACTGCCATCCGATGACTTTCATAAGCCATATTCTTATTATACTCCAAAGTGAGCGATTTATTTTTAACCAGGTCAACAATAGTTCCAACCAAACAAAGTCCTCCGGTAAAAAAATAAAGGATGCCCATACCTATCTGCCCTAAAACAAAACGTTGAATGCCTGCAAAGCCAACAAAACCCAACAAAGTAAAAATCAGTATTTCCTGTGGGGTTTTCCGTTTACTGCTGTAAACCGTATAAAAATATTTTTTTTGGTTTTCATTAAGTTCCGCAGTAGCCTGCTGTAAGAACCCCATTTCTTCGGGAGTCATATCGGAAAAACTCATATAAGGATCCTGGTTCATGTATATGTTTTTAAGGTTTATATATAAATGCTGTTTCCAAATTTAATTATTTTATCATATAAAACTATAGGCGCGATAGGGCAATTTACCTAAACATCATCAGCGAAATCAATATTAAAAAATATTTATAATCCATAGGGGTAAATGCATAATAGGTTGTAATACCTGTATGAAAGTATTAGTTACCGGAGCAACAGGTTTTATTGGCAGACAGCTCACTTTGGCGCTGGCCACAGCCGGCTATGACGTAAAGGCCTTATGCCGCAATACCGATCATCCTTACTTAATAAAACATAAAAATATTGAACCGGTGTTGGGCAATATCCTGTACAAACAAAGCCTGGCAAGGGCCATGCAGGGTTGCAGTCAGGTTTACCATACCGCTGCCATAGCCAAAATGTGGTGCCGTAACCCTGACGATTATCATGAAACCAATGTTAACGGTACTCATATTGTGTTGGAAACAGCGGGCCTTACCGGTGTAAAAAAAGTGGTGTACACCTCCACCTGTGGCGTATGGGGACCAACTATAAAACACCCCATGACTGAAACTGACCCACGCGTAACCGGCTTCCCGATTGCCTATGAGCGCACCAAATATCTGGCCGAACTGGAGGTGCAAAATTTTATAAAGCAGGGCATGCAGGTGGTAACCGTAAATCCATCGCGGGTGTATGGCCAGGGGCCGGTAACGGATAGCAATACCGTAGGTAAAATGATATCAGGCTATTTAAGAGGCAAATGGCGCATTATACCTGGTAGCGGCGAGCAGGTGGCCAACTATGCTTTTTTAGATGATGTTGTTGCGCAGCCATGGACAAGGGCATCTCCGGCGAACGTTACATTTTAGGCGGCCACGACATCAGCTTCAATGATTTTTTTAAAACCCTGCAGCAGGTATCAGGCAAACAACTGGGTTTAATCAGGATACCACTGAAAGCGATTAAATTGTACAGCCGGTTGCAATGGCTAAAAACCCGCCTCACCGGTTTGCCCCCGGTATTTTTACCTGAATTTGCTGAGCGTCTTAAATACGACCAAAAATATTGCAGTAACAAGGCTGTAACCCATTTGGACTATAATATAACCCCATTTGCCGATGGTTTACACAAAACCGTTGATTACATTAAGGGGATAAAAGCGTAAGGACAAATCAAAATGATAAAAGAATAAAGGTTAAGGATAAGGGCATTTTTTACGCCAAACTTGACCCGGACAATAATTAAAGAAACACATTTATGCAGCAGTTAACCGCCATTGTAACAGGTGCCAGCGAGGGTCTGGGAAAATCATTCGCCATTGAGCTGGCAGGCAGGAATATCAATCTGGTGCTGGTTGCGCTGCCCGGATCAGGTTTGCCAGAGCTGGCCACGTTCATCCGCAAAAACTTCTCGGTTAAGGTTAACTTCGTCGAAACCGACCTGACGCGCACCGAAAGTTATCCTGAAATTTTTTGCTATTTACAAGAGCGGCGCATTACAGCGCACCTGCTGATCAATAACGCAGGGCTGGGTAATTGGTCGTGGTTTGAGGATAAAAATATTGCTTTTTATAAAATGCAGATAGAATTGAATGTAATTACCCCGGTAATACTCACCCGGCTGTTCCTGACGCAGGCCGACGCAACCGTTACCTCGTACATTTTAAACGTGGGCAGTCTGGGTGGTTTATTTGTAGTGCCTAAAAAGCAAGTATATGGTGCTACCAAATCTTTCATCCGCTATTTTACCAAATGCCTGCAGTTGGAATTGTATGGATCAAATGTAAAGCTCAGTTTGCTAAGTCCGGGAGGCATCAATACCAAGCCCGAACTACTGGTGATGAACAATACCTTAAAAGGTATATCAAAAGCCACCATACTGGAACCAGAGCAGGTTGCCCGTATCGCCATTGACGGATTGATGAAAGGTAAAAAAGAGATCATCCCCGGCATGGTGAACAGATTGCTGGTTTTATTAAACAGTTTGCTGCCTGCTTATGTAAAAGATATTATCATCAAACGAAGATTAAACACTATTTTAGAGTCTTGAATTTATGATCCTGTCATTACCCATATATCGCCTTATTAAAAACCTGTGCAGCTACTTTAACCGCACCAGCAATACCTGCGAGGTGGTGGACGATGAAACCATCATTATTAACTCAGGCAGCCTGAGCGGATTGATACTGGAGTTCCACTACAACATTTGTCAGGTAAAAATTGGCCGGCGGTTAAATCTATGTTTAGACATTGACCGCAATACCTCTGTGGACCTGCTGATGCACATTCTGATCAACCATAATATTATTAAAGAGGGCGATATTCCACCTGCGCCTTAAAGGGCCTTTTTGACAAAAGAGCAAGGACAAAAAGACTAAAAAAGTGGTCATTTAAAGTAAAAAAAGCTAAAAAGTCCTTCATCTTTTATCCTCTTGTCCTTTATCCTCTACCAAAATCTTTTTTGTTACTTTTGCACTTGTTATTGCTACTTTATTTATGAGCGAAGAAAGATCACTGAACTTTTTAGAGGAAATTGTTGAAGAAGATATAGCTGCCGGAAAAAACGGCGGCAGGGTATTAACCCGTTTCCCGCCCGAGCCTAATGGATACCTGCATATTGGACACGCCAAATCCATTTGCTTAAACTTTGGACTGGCACAAAAATATAACGGCAAAACCAACCTCCGTTTTGACGATACCAATCCCGTTAAAGAGGACGTTGAATATGTTGACAGCATTAAAGAAGATGTTAAATGGCTTGGCTTTGAGTGGGAAAAAGAACTATACGCTTCCGATTATTTCGATAAGATATATGAATTTGCCGTTGCCCTGATCAAAAAGGGACTGGCTTATGTTGACGATAGCTCTGCCGAAGAAATAGCCGCGCAAAAGGGTACGCCTACCGAACCAGGTACACCCAACCAGTACCGCAGCAGATCCGTGGAAGAAAACCTGCAGCTGTTTGCTGATATGAAAGCCGGCAAATATCCTGATGGCGCCAAAGTACTGCGTGCCAAGGTTGACCTGGCATCACCAAACATGCACCTGCGCGACCCGTTGATGTACCGCATTAAACATGCCCACCATCACCGTACCGGCGATGCCTGGTGCATTTACCCGATGTATGATTTTGCCCATGGTCAATCGGATGCTATAGATCGGA
>Ga0193717_1000522_pt1 | contig 25748 bp, 17 predicted proteins | sample U2c2metaG_FD_145900 | JGI IMG/M metagenome (GOLD analysis project Ga0193717, IMG submission 145900) | Soil microbial communities from a riparian zone of the East river system, Colorado, United States - U2c2 | ecosystem: Environmental > Terrestrial > Soil > Riparian zone | place: USA: East River...
GTTAGCGGGAGGGTACGGGCTCGAGGGAGGCGTTGACGATGCGGGGGAAGCGGAGGACTGCGGCCCACTCGCCTTTGCGACGGGCCTGCCAGACGACCTCGCCGTGGAGCAGGGCCGCGGCCTCTGTGGGGAGGAGATCGTGGTGGAAGTCGAAGTACTTTGTGTCGGTGGATTGGTTGTGGCGGCCCAGGTTGAGCTGGTTGGCCGGCGGCTCCCACTTGGTGGAGAAGATAAGGGCGGTGTCGTAGGCTCCGGGGTCTGCGGCGGCCTGCTGGATCTGGTCGATGGCGAAGTTCTGGAGGGGGACGGTTTTGATGGGGATGCTGGTGTAGCCGAGTTCGGGGCGGGAGAGCTCGGAGGTTGCGGGCCAGGCGGTGAGGACGGTGGCCTGAGGATATTTTTGCTCGATCAGGTGAACGGCCTGCTGGTGCAGGACGACCATGTCGCGGTAGGTGAGGTTGTCCTCGGGGGCGAAGGCGTAGGGCGGGTTGATCCAGATTCCGCTGAGGAAGGCTGCGGCGGACAGAGCCGCGATAGGCCACCAGCGACGGAGATGACGGCGCCATGTGGAGACGCAGACGATCAAGATGAGGGGGTACATCGGAAGGAGGTAGCGGGTGAGCAGCGCTCCGCCGAGGACGGAGAAGGCGATCCAGTTGGCCAGCAGGATGACGCCGATGGCTTTGAGGACGGGCTTGCGAATGAGTGGGGGGCTGGCAGGATCTACCGGGATGAAGAGGACTGCAAGGGCGCAGGCTACGGGCACGAACATGTTCATGTGGGCCGTGAGGTGGAGAAGACGGTGCCACAGGCAGAGGGCGACGCGGTGCGCGTCCATGTTGGCGGTTGCATTGTAACGGAGGAACTCGGGGTTGCCGAAGATGAAGCCGGTGCTGTGATAGTGGAAGGCGTACCAGGCTACCAGCGGGATGATAGGGGCCAGCAGGGCTGCTATCCAGCCTAGATGAGTGCGGCGGGCGGAGGGGTTGTTGGGGTCGTCCACTTCGTCACGGTTGCGGAGCCAGAGGATTGCTTCCCAGAGAGCGAGGGCTGCCGGGGTGACGATCGCAGTCTCCTTGGAGAGGACGGAGAGGGAGAACATGACTGCCGCGAGGTTCTGATTCGTGGCTTTGCTTTGGAGCTCGCCGGGTTGATCGAAGTAGAAGGCAAGGCCCCAGAGGGTGAAGGCAGCGGCGAAGATGTCGGCGTGGGCGAGGGTGCTCTGGGCGAACCAGACTGGGTAGATGGCGGTGAGAAAGAGGGTTACCACTGCGACTGTCGTGTCGGTGAGAGACTTCGCGAGCTTGTAGAAGCCGAGGAGGGCGAGAGCGCTGAACATGCAGACGAGGGTGCGGGTTCCGCTGACGACGTAGCCGGAGAGATGCCACCAGGAGGCGAGGAGGATGGATGGGAGAGGGGGGTGGGCGTTGGTGATGGTGGTCTGGGGGATGAGGGTGCCGATGCGGAAGAAGTCCCATGCGGCGGGGATGTAGTAGCCAGCCTCGTCCCAGAAGTAGGGGAGGTGGAGGAGGGTGTAGTGGGAGAGATATATGGCTACGAAGAAGAGCGGGTAGAGCATCCAGAGAGGGATGTCGCCGCTGCGGCGATCGCCGGGGATGCCTAGGAGTCGCACGCTTTTAGTGGACGGGACCGTCCGGTTGGGGGAACTGCTGCTCGAGCGAGAGGGCACCGAAGGTCTGCTCGTACTGGGCGAGATTGCTGCCGAGGACGTTCCAGAGGGCCTTGGCCTGCTGGGGGCTGAGGTAGATGCCCTGGAAGTTCTTGACGGTGAGCTCGTCGGGGTTCTCCTGCGACATGGTGCCGAAGACCAGAAAGAAGTCCCATACGCTCATGCGAACCTGAACACTGTTGGCGTAGCCGTCGCGGTATTCCTCGGTGTTGCTGAGCTTGAGGGTGGGCTGGTTTGCTGGCGGGTTCTGCTGGCTCATCGTCGAGGTACTTTCCGTTGCTCTCTATTAGAGAGAGAAGATATTGGTGCGAAAGGGGGGACTTGAACCCCCACGGATTGCTCCGCCAGATCCTAAGTCTGGTGCGTCTGCCAATTTCGCCACTTTCGCTTGGTGGTGATGGTCGTACAGGCTGCTGTGGCGATTGTAGCGCAGCGGAAGGGTCGGATTGTAGTTTTGGGGACTTTGAAGGCGATCTTGGATTCGCAAGAGCGTGGATGAGGCTGGATGGGGCTTTTCTTGTTGAGTGGTTACGACTTTCAAAGCAAGAGGTGTTCGGATAGTCTTGGTTGGCAAAAGATCTCAGTCCGAACCAACTTCTGTTTAAGTGCTGACTGATATGCAATTGCATGGGGCTCCTATTAAAAATAGGCATCTTAGTCGAGCGGATCAACGTGTCAGGTAACGAACGTCGATGAGAGTGAGGCAGAATGTCAGATTCTCAGATTCTGCGTTCCAAGACCCCCTTCTTTTTCCTACTTTTGATTGTGCTGGCTGTGGTGGCGAAGGCTGAGATCGACACGCCGGCTGCTGGCTCCACGAAGCCTACCGAGATCACTATCGTTCGGAAGGGCGGTCAGGAGGATGGGATCGCTCAGATGGTGGAGAAGGGCAAGGTGCGCAAGATAACTGCTCATGCGGTTCAGGTGTGGTCGGTGAGAGGTGGGGAGGGCGCGCTGATCCTGGTGGTGGAGGCGAATAGCTCGGGGCCGAAGAAGTATCTGCTGCGTTACTACGATCTGGATACAGGGCGGCGGAGGGTGCTGGGTGAGGTCCCGATGAAGATGGGGACCGTGCAGGAGTCGAAGTGGGCGGATGAGGGATGGGCGTTTGCACTGAGCGGGAACGAGATGACGAGTGGAGCGCCGTTGACGCTGGTGGGCGATATCGACGCAATCACTGGAGTGATTCCTGGTGCGACTTCGCCCCTGTTCCAGGGAGAAAGCCTGGTGTATACAGCTATGCCTGGCGGTGTGAAGCAAACCGTGCAGGCGGCAGCGTTGCTGGGTACAGGGATGCATGACATCTACTCGACGCCTCAGAGCACGCCGGCATCGCCGGAGTATCTGCAGGTGTTTCCGGACGGAACTGCGATGACGGTTCTGGCGAATGGGACGATTCACCGTGGAAGATGGCATACGGATGGAAAGACGCTAGAGATGGAGGCGGAAGGAGAGAGATTTTCGATCCCACAAGCTTCGTTGTCCAAGGTGAAGGGGATTCCTGCGAGAACACGGTTCTCGGTGCGATTGATTCAACCGCTGTCTTCGCGGACAACCAAAGAGAAGATGGTCGTGAAGGCAGTGTCGATTACGCCGATTGTGATCGATGGCGACATTCTGATCCCTTCCGGATCTTCGCTTGAAGGGACGGTGGTGCAGGCGAACAGCGTGGGGTGGGGATTCAAGCATGAGACGGCTTCGCTGACGATCGAATGGAGTCGAGTGACGCTGACGGATGGGCGGTCGCTGGATATTTCGGCACGGGTGTTCCAAGTGGAGAACTCACAGGAGAGTGTGAACGCCAAAGGGAAGATCCAGGGGATTCGCTCGACTGCGACGCCGGGACACTCGGCGGAGAATGGGGTGCTTTCTTTCGCGGGGATCGATCCCATTGCGTATATTTTCGCGTCGGCTTCGGGAAGCGCGGTCCTTGGGTTCGCAGAACCGGAGATTCTTTACAACGCCGGGACGGAGCTGATTCTGGAGAATGTAAGGCCGGTGATTACGGCACAGGCCTATCCGCCTTCGATACTGCCTTCTGCGGACACGACAGCAGAACGTGAGCAGTTGCAGGGTTTTGTGAAGACGATTCCTTTTCGCACGCGGACGAAGGGATCCAACAAGGCGTCGGACCTTACGAACCTTGTGTTTATCGGGACACCGGCTGCGCTGCAACGGGCGTTTACAGCGGCGGGGTGGCTGCCCAGCGACGAACTGAACGCGGACTCTACCTTTCGGACGCTGAAGACGCTGAGCGGGAACCAGACCTACACGCAGGCGCCGATGTCCGTGTTGTTGCTGGATGAGCGGGATCCACTGTTTACGCTGAGCAAGACGACGAATTCGTTTTCGTCGCGTCATCATATTCGTGTCTTTCCGACGGATGAAAAGTGGAACGGGCAGACGACTATGACGGCATCGTCGACGCAGGATATTGGAATTGCCTTTTCAAGGAAGCAGAAGACCTTCATTCATGTGATCGATCAGCATATCGATAACGAGCGGTCGAAGGTGATCAACGATCTTGCGTTTACGCAGTGCGTTGACAGCATCGATATGATTCCACGTCCTTGGGTGCCCAGCGATGCGTATAACTCGACCGGAGACCGCCTGTTGACTGACAGAGAGGTCGCGGTGCTCCATATCAACTCCTGCGATAACCCGAAGACAACTCCTGAGACCGTGCCGCCGGCGCCACATCGGCTTGAGAGGATTACCCGTAACACGTCGCTTACGATTCGCAATGGTTTGTACAGGGGCAACCTTGTCTACCAGGGGATCTCGGGAGGCTTCAAGGTCCATGACTATCTAAAAAAGAACAGCGAGTTGCAGGAGGATTACGGCACGTGGCGCATGACGGATGCTTCGGGGGCGAAGTACAAGACATTTGGCACCAGTCCACAACTGCATCGACGTAATGCTTCGGCTACTCTGGACGCCGCGCCTGAAGATCTAGCGCAGATTGAGCAGGCTAAGGAGAGTCATAAATGGGACCCGCCACGTTACGAGTTTGCGATTCATGGAGGGTATCTGCGCTTTCGCCAGAAGGAGCTGAGTCTCGTCGACGTTATTTTGCAGTCTGATGACCCGACGCTGCCTTTTTATGAGCTGGATATGTACGACCATGTGAACGACGGATGGGCTTTTGGCGGCTCGGTTACGGTCAATAGCTGGAAGCGTTTTTCCAATGAGTTCTCTTACTTTCGGCAACAGGGCAAGTATCTGCTGGAGACTGGAACGTATCAGTACAACCCAGCCAGCGACGATGAGAGCGACGAGTTTGATTCGCAGCGGGTTGGAATTGCCACAAGGCAGTTTGAATACAACCTGTTGATCCATCCTCTACCGCCGAAATCACGATGGAGACCCTATGTCGCTGTTGGGCCTGTTTTTCAGATGATTGCGCTCGCAGACTCTCCACTTAAGAAGCCCGCTGGCCCGTTCAGGCTGGGGCTAAAGAACGTTGGCCTGATCAAGGCGGCGTTTGAGTTTGGAAATGTGGCCCCGCTGGATGGGGGAGGGATCTTTCAGTTCGGATTGCAGTATGGGGCAGGGATTAAATACCGTGTGACGCCGCATATGATTCTGCGGGCTGACTATCGGGAGACCTGGAGCAAGAATCCAGACATGATCAAAGATAGCTATGTCGGGTATGAGCCTGGTGACATTGATGAGAGCTACAACACAGATGTCCTGCGGATCGGTCCGCCAGCTAAGTACTTCCAGGACCGGTTCACACTGGGCGTTGCATTTGCTTTCTAAATCGCGACCACGAAAAATTCAATAAGGCGGACCCCAGATTGTGTGTCCAGCGTGTGAATTTTGCGGTACAGTGAAGACACCATTTCTAAAAACAAGTAATTCCTGCCCGTAATTTCAATGGCACGCGGTTCTCCGTGGTGTCTTTCGGGCGAATTTCCATCCATTTAGCGCAGCAAAAGCTCTCCATCTTTTTGTAGTGGCAACGGGATCTGATTTTCATCGTTGAATTTCATCGGGAAGAGGTGTTTTTTCATGGGGATTTCGAGACGCGATTTTCTGATGCGTGTTGGGCAGGCTGGCGGGTACAGTGCTGCGTTTGCAACCATGCAGTCGCTAGGGCTGATGCCAATGAAGGGTGCGCTGGCAGAGCCGATTCAGGCGGCAGCTGGCTCGGGTAAGGGCGTGAAGGTTGTGGTGCTGGGAGGCGGGATCGGGGGGCTGGTTTCAGCGTATGAGCTGAAGAAGCTGGGTTATGACGTGACCATACTGGAGGCCAGGGAGCGGCCGGGTGGACGTAACTGGACGGGGCGGAATGGGACGAAGGTGAACTTCGTCGATGGGACTACGCAGACGATCGACTGGGAGGAGGGGAACTACCAGAACCTGGGGCCGGCGCGGCTGCCGAGTACGCACTGGACGATGCTTGGGTACTGTCGCGAGCTGGGTGTACCGCTGGAGGTGGAGATAAATACGTCGCGCTCTACGTTGCTGCAGAACGATAAGGCGAATGGCGGAGCGGCAGTGCCGCAGCGGAAGGCAATCAACGACACAAGAGGGCATGTGTCGGAGCTGCTTTCGAAGTGTATTGCTCAGGGCGCCCTCGATCAGGATCTATCAAAAGAAGATCGTGACCGGATGACGGCGTTCCTGAAGATCTATGGACCTCTGGATAAGACGGGCGCGTATGTGGGCTCGGATCGGGCTGGGTATAAGACACCGCCAGGGGCGGGTACACAGGTTCCGGTAGTGGACGTTCCGATGGATATGCACATGCTGCTGGATGAGGGATTCTGGGGCGGCATGTTGTATGAAGAGGCCTGGGACTGGCAGGCGACGATGATGCAGCCGGTGGGTGGGATGGACCGGATTCCTTATGCGTTCGCCAAGGCTCTGGGGCCAATTGTGCAGTTCAGCTCGCCGGTGACCGCGATTAAGAAGACGGCCGATGGCGTTCAAGTGAGCTATAAGCAGAAGGGTACGGAGAAGCAGATCGAGGCGACGTATTGCATTATTGCGATGCCGTTCGAGATGCTGAAGAAGATTCCGCATGACCTGTCGCCGGAGTTTGCCAAGGTGGTGGATCAGAGTACGCCGGCGGGAAGCTACAAGGTGGCGTGGGAGAGTCGGCGGTTCTGGGAGCAGGACTACAACATCTACGGTGGATTGTCGTTTGTGTCGCAAGGGCCTAGCCCCGTGTGGTATCCGTCGAGCCGACTGATGCATCCGACAGGCATTGTCGTGGCGGGCTATACAGAGGAGCAGGGAACTCCGTTCTTCGACATGACACTGGAACAGAAGTTTGCGGCGTCGCGTGGGACGATTGAGAAGCTGCACCCGGGGCATGGGAAGGAGTTGAAGAATCCTGTGTTCTGCGGGTGGAGACGGGTGATGTGGAATGAGGGCTCGTGGATTCGCAACTACGGCGGCGGACCGAGTGGCTACAACGTCATCATCAACGCGGATGGGCCAATCTACTTTGCCGGCGATACTGCGAGCCATGTCGTGGGCTGGCAGGAGGGCGCAGCGCTGAGTGCGCGCCGTGCCGTGGGAATGATTGCCGACAAGGTGAAGCTGGCTAAAGCTTAGAAGCTCAGGACTCAGAACAGCGAAGAAGACTGGAGACGTGTGATGAAGATGAAGGCTTTGGTGATGGCGGGGGCGATGATTGCCTCTGCGTGCGCGGCGCAGGCTCAGGTTGTCGTGAAGCATCTGCAGCCGAATGAGAAGGCTGCGATTGCGAATGGGGTTTGGGCAGGGGATACGCTCTATCTGAGTGGACAGCTGGCGTCGCCGGTGACGCCAGCGGATACTGCAAAGGGAACGCCTGCTGTTTATGGGGACACGAAGGTGCAGGCTTTGAGCGCGTTGCAGAAGATTCAGGTTCTGCTGAAGGAGCAGGGGCTTGATATGAAGGATGTAGTGAAGATGACGGTGTTTCTGGCGGGCGATCCGGCGCAGGGCGGTAAGCTGGACTTTGCCGGGTTGCAGGCTTCCTATACTCAATTCTTCGGGACCAAGGAACAGCCGAACAAGCCGGCGCGGAGCGCCATGCAGGTTGCTGCTCTAGCTGCTCCATGGGCACTGGTGGAGATCGAAGTTATTGCAGTTAGAGGTAAGCAGTAGAGTAAGTTGAGTTGACAGTGGGCCTACCCTCCGCGTCGAGAGTGTTCGGAGGGTAGGTTGTGCTCTGTGGCCAATAAAAACAACTACAGGAATTACAGCAAATCCAGAAGTTAATTCTTTGTCCATCCCACAATTTATTCATACCCAGGGATGGACACAGGTAGGGATTTCACTAGGGCGCGAGTGGAATGGCGACTAGGCTTTAGAGGCGCACCTTTGCGCTCCAAGGAGCCTTACCCATGAAGAAGTCTGTTCGCACGCTCGTGCTCTCCGCTGTCGTCGTCCTTTCTGCAGCCCCCATGTTCGCTAACCCAATGGGCACGAATCCCCATCCGCAAACTAGCCTTTCTCTTTCTTTCGGTGACTTCTTGAATATCTTTCTTTCTATCGCTGAATACTAAAATCGTTCAAAATAGTCCTGCGAGGCAGGCATGAATTTAACGACGCTGGACAATATTTTTTGGGCGGCGGGCTTCGCCGGCCACGCCGCCCTCCTTATCGTTCTGCTCGTACGCCGCCGCTGGCTAGAGTTCCCGATCTTTACGTGCCTCATCGGCTATGAGGCGCTCGTAACCATCACGCTGTTCTTTCTCTCACGCCATGGCAGTGAAGAGAGCTATGCGGTGGCTTACTACGTTTCCGTGCTCGGAGATTTTGTTTTTCAACTGGCGCTTATCTTCGAGATTGCGCGGGTTGTTCTGCGGCCTACCGGAACGTGGGTGCGCGACGCGCGTACCTCGTTCATGATCGCAGGGGCTATCAGCGCTGTTATTGCGCTAGCACTTTGCCTGACGGTAAAGCCGTTGATGCCTTCGGTGCTGAGCATCTGGGAGGTCAGAGGAAATCTGTTTACGGCGCTGCTGGCCTGTGAGCTCTTTATGGCAATGCTCTATGCATCGAACCGGCTTGGGCTGGAGTGGCGCAATCATGTTATGGGCCTCGCGCAGGGGCTGACGGTATGGGCATTCGGAGCGATGGGGAGCGATCTGGCGCATATCGTCTTCGGGTGGGGGCGCGAATTTGTGATTCTTGACCGTCTTTTAATGGTCCTTTATCTTGGTGCGCTGCTATATTGGATAGTCACCTTCTGGCTTCCTGAGCGGAGTCGTGCGCCTGTATCAGAAGAGATGCACGAATATCTTGTTGCTCTCCATCGCCGAGTGCAATACGATTTGGACAGGGTCACCGGGTCGCGAAAGTCCTCCTAGATTACTTATGGTCTCTCTGCTCATCCTCGGGATTTTTCTGTGCGTTCTTGGCTACGGACTTGTGCAGTCCTATATTGCCGCGAATAAGCTTGCGCGATGCACCTGGGATGAGTTGCTGGCACAGGTACAGCCCGTGCAGGCGGATGGTGTGACGGCGGTGGCACTCAATCACCTGGTGCCGACTAAAGATCAGCTCCAACTCGAGCCTGAGGCCATGTGGGACCTGCTGGGTGGTCTCGAAGGCCTGTTGCGAATGCGCGAGAATGGTCGAATTCTGATCGCGCTGGCAGCCTACGTGGAGCGGTGGAACTTCGATGAAGGCGTGATCATCGCCGAGCGGATGCGCCGCGATGGCCTTCAGTTGAGGCGCGCTGTGTTCCACGTCATGGTGGCGACGTTCCTCGGGCGACGTGCGATCCGTATTCCTTTTTATCTGCTCGAAGCCGCATCCTCTTATTACCTGATGAAGCAGAGACTGCTGGCTCTGTACGAGATGAACCACGTGGGACTCTATCCGCGTCTGGCTGAAGCTCTGTAGGTCAGGTATGACTTTCGTTCTCTCAGTTTAGAACTTCCAGGTTAACAGGGTTCGGTTGCCGTTCTGCCTATTTGTCAATTGGCGTGGTCAGGGCTGTGGTGGACTTCAGCTCTCGTGCGCGCTGTTCTACGGCTCGCATGACGCGGAGGAGATTTTCACCGTAGATCTTTTTGATGTCGGAGGCGCCGTAGCCTTTTTCCAGTAAAGCCCGGGTGAGGGCGGGAAACTTGTTGTAGGAGTCGAGGTCCGGGGGGACGCAGCCTACACCGTCGAAGTCCGTGCCGATGCCCACGTGGTCGATGCCTCCAACTTTTACAGCGTGGTCGATCTGGGCCACGACGTCGGCGAGGGTGGCGGGTGAGACTTTGGATGTGAAGTCGTCGCGAAGCTTTTCAATGGCCTCGGCTTTGGCGGTGGGGTCTTCAAGTTTCATGGCGGCCATGTATTGCTCGCGCATGGCTGCCTGAAGGGGTTTGGAGTCCTCGAAGTAGCGTTGCGAAAGGAAGTCGCAGCCGAAGCTGATCTGGATGACGCCGTCCTTTGCAGCGAGGGCCTTGATCATGTCATCGGTCATGTTGCGCGTGTGCGGGGAAATGGCGCGGCAGGAGGAGTGCGAGGCGATGATGGGAGCCGAGGAGGTCTCGATGGCATCGAAGAAGGTCTTGTCGGCGGTGTGGGAGATATCGACCATCATGCCAAGGCGGTTCATCTCGCGGACGACCTCTTTGCCGAAGGGCGTGAGGCCATTGTGATGTGCGACCTTGGGGTTGTCGATGTCGCCCTGGGAGTCGGCCCAGTTGTTGGTGTTGAAGTGGGTCAGGGTCATGTAGCGGACACCGAGGGCGTAGTAGTCGCGCAGGAGACGGAGGGAGTCCTCGATGGCGTGGCCGCCCTCGATGCCCATGAGGGCGGCGATCTTGTGCTCGTTGTGAGCGCGGACGACGTCGTCCGCGGTGGTGGCGAAGACGAACTCATTGGGATGGCCGGCGATGATGTCGGTGCGCACGGTATCGATCATTTGAAGGGCTCGGTCGGCAGAGCGGTTGTCCTTGACGTACTCTGCTCCAACGTAAACGGCGAAGAACTCGGCGCCGAGGAAGCCCTTCATGCGGGGAAGATCGGTTTGGCCGGTGTTGTTGGGTGTGGCGATGTCGTAGCCGGCGACGGTGCGGGAGGTGACGTCGTTGTGGGTGTCGATGAGGATGGCTTCGCGAGTGATGCGGTCGACCTCGGCTTGGGTAACTTTGTGTTGCTGGGCGGCGAGGGGGAGGGTGAGGGCGGCGACGGCGGCTAGAGCAGAGATCCGTTGCGTGGTGAGCAAGCGTGGAGCCTTTCTGTAGGAAGCAAGAGGATGGGTTGCGGGAATGTTCGACACGATAGGTAGAAAAGAGAAAGACCCCGTGGATGCCGGGGTCTTCTTTTTGTAGGGCGATTGGGTCAGGAGAGTTGCGGGAAGGCTACGTCTGCGAAGGGGTCTGCGTGATTCTGGAGCGAGGCGGATTTGGGGTCCGCATCCATCACTTCTTTGAAGGCGACCTTGAACTTCGCCATCTCGGCTGGAGTGCCTACGCTGACGCGGACGACGTTGGGCCAGATAGACCAGGTGCGGCCAATGTAGACGTTCTTCGCGCGCATGGCTGCGATGACCTCCTGGCCGTTGCGGCCAGTGTCGATCATGAAGCAGTTGGACTGCGAGGGAATGAATTTATAGTTGTTCGCCTTGAGAAAGGCGAAGGTATCGTTCCGGGTGTCGGCGATGATCTTCTTGCGGGTGGGGACAAGGCTGGAGTCGAGAAGGCTGACGTTGGCCGCGGCAGAGCCAGTGATGGGCATCGCGTTCTGGCCGAAGGGCTGGAGTTTGGCGAGCAGGTCGGGGCGACCGAGAGCGAAGCCGCAACGTATGCCGGCCATCCCGTAGATCTTGGAGAAGGTGCGGAGGATGATGATGTCCTTGTCGGCAGCGACCATGTCGACGACGTTGTCGGCGTCGGAGAGGTGGATGTATGCCTCGTCAACGAGGAGGATGGAGCCCTTGGGCTTGTTCTCGAGAGCCCAGACGATATCGGCTTTGGAGGTGATAGTCCCGGTGGGGTTATTGGGGTTGCAGATGTAGAGAACGCCGGCGTTGGGGTCGGCGGCGACCATGGCCTTGACGTCGTGCGAGTAGTCGGCCTTGAGAGGGACCTTGGAGATCTTGGCCTTGGCAATAGAAGCGGCTCGCATGCCGGCCTCGTAGGAAGGGTCTGCCGTGACAAAGCCTTTGGCAGGCGAGGTGAAGGCAAGTACGGAGTAGTGGAGGGGTTCGGAGGAGCCGGCGTAGACGGCAATGTAGTTCTCTTTGAGGCCGCTTTGTGAGGCGAAGGTTTTGGTCAGCTTCTCGGTCTCGCCGTCGATGTCGTAGCGGCCACCTTTGGGTGCAATGGATGCGATGGCTTCGCAGGCCGCTTTACAAGGCCCGAGCGGGTTCTCGTTGGCGTTGATAAGCACGGCGTCTGCGGGCATAGCCTGACGTACGCGGCGTGCTGGGGCCGCGGTTGCAGCACTGGGGGATTGCTGGGCTGCCCAGGCAAAGTGAGCTTCACTAAGGATGGGCATCGAAGCGGCGACGCCAGCCAGACGCATAAACGAGCGGCGGGAGACGGAGGATGAGATCTTTGGCAAAGTCATGGATAACTCCTTCAAGTAAGAAGAACTTCTTGGATTGTGGATGAGGCTTTGCTTACATCTAGCAGGGAACGAGGATATTTTGCGGGAACGTGAACATACTGTAACTCAGTTTTTAGTACTGGCAAGAGGAATTAAGTCATTTGTTTAGTGATTAGAAAATTGAATAACGAAAACAAATAAGTGTTTGCGAAATGAGGTAAGAGGAGAGATTGCGAGTGGGTTTGAAAAATAATTGAGAAATTTCTATTGACACGTTGTTTACACTTCGCTAGTCTCGGTTCCATCACCAAAAAGGCTATTTCTCACGTCAGTGAGGCTGAAGAACTTCCACGGCCTCTTAACCAGAAGTGTATTTAGCTCCGCACCGTAGTGCGGGTTTTAGCAGCATGGGGCACTCGCCCGAGCTGCACTACCGTATCTCGTAAGTTCAATTTGCTTGTCGTCCTGACCTTTGGCCCAGCGGCTTCTTGCCGGAGAGCAGATCGCAGAGATTCAACCGCCATAAAGCGGTTATATCCAACTGTTTTATAAGTCTGAAAAAGGCGGCGGTGGAGTGTATCTACCGGCCGACAAGAATGCAACTTATAGCGACCTAGCTAGAGGTGTATCTAGACTTAGTCACTGCTCTGTCCCTTGTTATTACTCAACTACTTAAACACCCTAGATCTGAAGACAGATCGCTACCTAGAGGTGTCTCTGAAGCATTAACGCATTATCCTCCTGGAGGTCTTCAATGTCTTTATTTAATAAACTTTCCAAATTGTTCGTTCTAGTGGCGATGGCGATGGTGGCACTGACGGGTGCGAAGGCACAGTCGAACTATGGAGCTTTGCGCGGCATGGTGACGGATTCTCAGGGCGCGAGCATCACGAATGCGACGGTCGTGCTGACATCGGAGTCGACGAAGATTGCCCGTACCACGACGAGTAATGGATCTGGTGAGTATGCCTTCAGTGCAGTTGCACCGGGTACTTACACGGTGGAGGTGACGACGGAGGGGTTCAAGAAGGCAGAGACGGCGGGGATCAGGGTCGATGCGGGAAATACGATTCCGTTCGATGTTAAGTTGCAGCTCGGTTCTGCGAGCCAGAGTGTTGAAGTGATGGCATCAGAGCCGATCATCAATAACGGCACGTCGTACAACGGGCAGTCGATCGACTCGCAGAAGCTGCAAAATCTGCCGAATCCTGGACGCAACCCTTTCCTGTTCTCGAAGCTGGACAACAATGTGACCGCGGTAGGCGACCCGCGATTTGTGCGCTTCCAGGATCAGAGTGGATCGTCAACGATTTCGATTGCAGGCGCTCCTTTGAGCTCGAATAACTATGCGGTTGACGGTATTCCGATTACAGACTTCAGCAATCGTGCGGTGATTATTCCCTCGATTGAATCGGTCGAAGAGGTCAAGGTTCAAGCGAATACATACGACGCTGAGATCGGGCGTACGAGTGGAGGAATGTTCAATACCACGCTGCATTCGGGGTCAAGCGCACTGCACGGTGTTTTGCAAGGGGAGACGCGACAGACGAATTGGGGCGCGAATCTGTTTTTCAATAACCGGACACCTTACAAAGATCCTGTCACAGGTGTAGTTTCACCGACCACGCCCAGGGGTGCGGCTGAGTTTTATAGCTATGTGGGGTCTTTGGGTGGACCGATTCCGCTGCCGAAGATCCTGGGTGGCAAGGACAGGACGTTCTTCAGAATTACAGAGGAGGGCTATCGACAGCGGTCACCGCTCACCGCTTCTAACGCCTTTGCTGTTCCTTCTCCGCTGCAGTTGGCTGGAGATTTCTCCGAGATCGGGACAAAGCTTCCGGATGGTAGCTGCGGTCCTGGTTCTCTTACGCCCGCTGGATCACCAGGTCGATGCATCTACGACCCACTGACGAATCCAAGAACGATTTTTAACGGCAACAAGATTCCAACCAACCGCATCAATCCAATCGGGCAGGCAATACTCAATACCTATCCGAAGCAGAATGCCACATACACCGGGTATGGCTCGTTCAATTTCAATGGAGGAGATACACTCGGCGACCGCGCGGATGAGTTTATCGGTAAGCTGGATCATCAGTTCGGGACACGCTGGAACGCAGATTTTTACTACATGCACTACGGTTCGAAGGAGCCTGGCGGCAATGCGCTACAGAACTTTGCCGGCAGCTCCTCCTCGTATCTGCTCTATCGCAAGGTCGATGCCATGGGTATTCAGAACACGATTACGATCAATCCGACGACGGTTGCGACGGTGGGGTTCGGTTTCAATCGTTTCCCAAACGATACCCAGGACATCAGCAAGGGTTTCAATCAGGCGACACTCGGCTTCCCTGACAACTACATCGCCGCCCTTTCGAAGACGGGCTTCCCGGCAATCACGGGCGATGCCGGTCTTACCAGCGAAGGAACTTCCAACTCGGGGCCGGCGGTTTACTTCTCGCGTAATTTCGTCGCGGGTATTGCCAAGAGCCTAGGCAAACACAACATGAAGGTGGGTTACGTTTATCGTGCCATCAGTCTGACGTTCACCAGCTTGAGCAGTACGAGCGGTGCCTTCACCTTCGATAGTACCCTGACAAGTTCGGGTGTTAGCGCCCCGACGGGAACGCCGGCATCGACACCTGGGTACACCAACAGCACGGGTGCAACGCCGGCATCTCTTCTGCTGGGATATCCGTTGACCGGCTCTCTGATAATACCGGCCAAGCTGGCGATTACCACTGCTTATAATGCCCTCTATCTGCAGGACGACTGGCGCGCGACCTCGAAGCTGACGCTGAACCTCGGTATTCGGTATGAGCATGAGCCGGGTGTACATGAGCGCAGTAATCATTACTCGGTCGGGTTCGATCGCACTGCTTCCTATACGGTGGCGGGATCTACTGTCCCGGCGGTGGGCGGTGTTGAGTTTGCAGGCCAAAACGGTTACTCAACCACGACTGGACAGACTCCAAACAAGATTTCACCGCGCGCCGGATTTGCCTATGCGATTACTCCAAAGACGGTAGTGCGAGGCGGGTATGGACTCTTTTACCAGCCGCTGGTGTATAGCGGATCGGCTTCCTATGCACCCGGATATGTGTTGACCAACACCATTCCTTCGCAGAGTGGAGTACCGGCGATCAGCCTGTCTAACCCCTTCCCGTCTCTTAGCACAACGCCGACGGGTAACGCGCTCGGCTTGAGCACAAGTGTCGGGAGTTCGCTAACGGTAATCGACCAGGGCCGCAAGGCACCTCTGTATCAGTCCTACTCGGCCGATGTGCAGCAAGAGCTGCCGTACGGCTTCGCATTGAAGATCGGGTATGTGGGAGGCCATTCGCGGAACCAGCCAAACAGTGTGAACATCAATCAGTTGCCCAATAACTACTATGCGCTGGGCAACACTGCGCTCACCAATAAGGTGCCGTTCAAGTATGCCGGCACGGGTGCGTGGAGCGGCACGACTCAGGCTTTCAATCAGACGCTTCGTCCCTTCCCACAATTCACCTCCATCACCGAGTCTGTGAGCACTGGATACTCCAACTACAACGCGCTTGACGTGAAGGTGCAGAAGGCGTTCTCCAGAGGATTAACAGTGCTGGCGGCCTTCACCTGGGCGTCGAACTGGGATAATTTGTGGGGCGCGAGCAGCACGCTCAATCCACTGAACGGAGGCAATCCAGGCAGCAGTGGAGGAGCTCAGGATATTTACAATCAGTCGGCGGAGTATGCACGTTCGATCAACGATATTCCTAAGCGCACTTCGTTAGCTGTGACGTACGAATTACCCTTCGGGCGTGGCAAGCAGTTCCTCGGAGGAGCGAATCGCTGGCTTGATCTTGCTGTCGGTGGATGGAAGTTCAATGACATCATGATCATTCAGGATGGCGCTCCTCTGCCGGTCGCGCAGAGTACGAACAGCAATTCTGCGTTCGGGAATTCGATGACACGCCCAACCCTGGTGGCTGGAGCCAATCCATGTTATTCCGGAAGCCCACAGGGGCGGTTGAATCAGTACTACAATCCCGCGGCGTTCACGGCAACTCCAGCTGGCAGCTATGGCAATTCTCCTCGCACCGTGAACTGCTATGGGCCGGGCTATTTGAATTCCGATCTGTCGCTGAACAAGAACTTCAGACTCGGCGAGCGAGTCAATGCCGAGTTCCGCGCTGAGGCCCTGAATGCCTTCAACACGCCTCAGTTCAATGGTCCGAATCTCTCTTCGGATAGTTCGACTGCCGGAAAGATCACCGGAACTCTCGGCTTTCCACGATTGGTGCAACTGGGAGCACGGCTTTTCTTTTAGCTGAGAGAAGCGTAAGCAACTATGGGCGCCGGGGCTGGATGCACGGCGCCCATTTTCTTTTGATGGCAGAGTTTTGCAGGATCTCTGCCTATCTTAACGTTTGCTTCGTATGATAGAAAAGGCTCTCGTGGCTGGACCGTTTTTCAATTCTGGACCGGCGGCGGTGATGAACATTTCTGCGATCCCATGAGGGACGCATTTGGAGAATGAGATGGCTGAAGCAACTTGCGATATTGGATTGATTGGGTTGGCCGTGATGGGCCAAAACCTGGTGTTGAACATGAATGACCACGGGTACAAGGTGGCGGTGTTTAATCGAACGGTCTCTAAGGTAGACGAGTTCATCAACAATGAGGCGAAGGGTACGCAGGTAGTTGGCGCACATTCGGCGGAGGAGCTATGCGGGCTGCTGAAGTCGCCGCGGCGCGTGATGCTGATGGTTAAGGCAGGCGATGTCGTCGATCAGACGATTGAGCATGTACTGCCATATCTGGAGAAGGGCGACATCCTTATCGACGGTGGGAACTCCTTGTTCACGGACACGAACCGTAGGACGAAGGAGTTGGCAGAGAAGGGGATTCTATTTATCGGCACAGGAGTCTCGGGTGGAGAAGAGGGTGCGCGATTCGGCCCATCGATTATGCCCGGAGGGAACCCTGCGGCGTGGCCCCATGTGAAGGAGATCTTCCAGGCGATTGCAGCGAAGGTGGAGGATGGAACTCCGTGCTGTGACTGGGTGGGCCAGGATGGGGCAGGCCATTATGTGAAGATTGTTCATAACGGAATCGAGTATGGCGATATTCAGTTGATCTGCGAGGCCTATCAGCTGTTGAAGGATGGGCTGGGGCTGACGGCGGATGAGTTCCATGAAGTGTTTACGGAGTGGAATAAGGGCGAACTGGATAGTTATCTGATTGAGATTTCGGCTGAGATCTTTGCAAAGAAGGATGATGACGGGCAGCCGATGCTCGACAAGATTCTTGACACAGCGGGACAGAAGGGGACGGGTAAGTGGACGGCGATCTCCGCACTTGATCTGGGACAGCCGGTGACGTTGATTGGAGAGAGCGTGTTTGCGAGGTGCCTGTCCGCATTGAAGGATGAGCGAGTTGCTGCTTCGAAGGTATTGCAAGGGCCGAAAAAAGTGCTGACGATCTCGGAGAAGAAGGAGTTCATCGAGGACGTGCGGCGGGCGCTGTACTGCTCGAAGATGATCAGCTACGCGCAGGGCTATATGTTGTTGCGCGCGGTGGAAAAGGAACAGAACTGGGAGCTGAATATGGGTGGCATCGCCCTGATGTGGCGTGGCGGCTGCATTATTCGGAGTGTTTTCCTGGGGAATATTAAGGCGGCGTTCGATAAGAATCCGAAGCTGCAGAACCTGTTGCTGGATGACTTCTTCTCGGGTGCCTTGAATAAGTATGGATGGTCGTGGCGTAAGGCTGTGATCCATGCGATTGAGATTGGCGTGCCGATGCCGGCGTTCTCAACTGCTCTCTCGTTCTATGACGGATATAGGACGGAGCGGCTACCGGCGAATCTGTTGCAGGCGCAGCGGGACTTCTTCGGTGCGCATACGTATGAACGTGTGGATAAGCCTCGGGGTGAATTCTTCCATACGAACTGGACTGGGCGCGGAGGACGGGTTTCTTCGTCAAGCTATAACGCTTAATTTTCGTGAGATAGAGAGCTGGAGGCGAGATGCCTCCGGCTTTTGATTATTTTCTGAGCAGTGCATCAAGATGGCCATTGGATAGTGAGGTGTTGCAGTTGTCCGATGAGAGTCCTAAAGTCAGACGGCCGGCTCTGCTTGAGGGCCGACCGTTCGGGGTGACCTGGATTTACTTCAGATGTTGCCAGGCGTCATAGGTGAATATGCCGACGATACCGGCGGTCATGGCTGCCGCGGCGACGCCGAAGAATCGGACTAAAGGCTCTATCTTCTTTACTTTGCGAACGATCTCGCTTTGTTCGCGTTGTTCGTTGGACTCAGTTTCATTAAGGAAGAGTTGATCTTCTTCGTAGCGGGTCAGTTGTCCGCGGTAGGCAAGCAGCGCTAAAAAACAGGCCGCCACCGCACCCCAGACAATGAGCATGATGGGTATAGCGCTCATAGCAGGTTCCTCCGCCCTGTAGCAGGGTCCGAACGATTTAGGGCGGTCTTGTAATACCTGACGGGTCCGGCTGCGGGCTCGAGGTACGAGGCCGTCCGGTGGCATCATACGCTTGTCGAGGAGTAATGAACCAGCCTATTTCGTGGGAGTGAGGGGTTAGTGACGAGCCGTCAAGGGTTAGTGATGGGCGAACCAATACAGGGCAAAGCCGGCTACTGAGGCGACGGTCGCGATCACTGCAAGCAGCATGACGGCAATGAACCGGGCGGCACGGTTCGCAGCCTGGGGTGTGGGCTGTGTGATGCCAAAGGTATTGATGAAGGCGTTTGCAAGGTAGAGGAGCAGTTTCATGGACTTAGATAGCATGTGCAGAGAATGACAGCGAGGAAGGTTGCAATGTGCCGTAAAAATGGCTGCATCCATCGTGACAGGGCTGCATCTATTACTAGAGTACTCTCGTTGCGTTTTGAATGGCACGCTTGCTGCCGCGGTGGTAGGCGACTACACTAATTAGGTAGATATACAAGGAGAATTGCCCGATGGCTACTGCAACCGCTACCCCTACCGCTGAAGTTGTTACTGGTGCCCCGGTTTCGACGACGCCGGTGACCCTGACTCCGTCCGCAATCAATAAGGTTCGGGAGATTATGGCTACGCAGGATCCTGTTCCTGCTGGTCTGCGGATTGGTGTGGTCGGCGGCGGATGTTCGGGTTTCCAGTATTCGATGTCGTTCGAGAATCAGAGCGGCATGATGGATAAGGTCTATAAGTTCGAGGATTTAAAGGTATTTGTGGACGCTACCTCGGCCATGTACCTGAGCAACTGCACGGTGGACTATGTGGAGACCCTGGAGGCTGCGGGCTTCAAGTTTGAGAATGCTGCGGTGAAGAGCACCTGCGGGTGCGGGTCTTCTTTCAGCGTTTAGTTCTGATTTTTTTTTGTGAAGGGCCTCGGGCTTTAGCCGAGGCCCTTTTTGCGTTTATTGGGCGTTTTTTAGGGGTGTTTTGCGAGAGCCGAGCGCAGGCGGGTGGTTTTTTCGTGCAAGTTGTGGTGAACCGTGTGGCAAGCGTGGACAGCGGACTGACGGTTGGCTGGCATGGAAAACATGCCAGATATTTCAGATTTATTTTTTGGGTGGAGAGGCTTCGGAATGGTCTTGCTGCGGAGAGAAGAATCGGAGTTTGAGGGGATGGCTTGAGTGAGCCATCCCCTCGGTGGTTGTCGACTAGGTTTCTCTTCTTAGAAGATGGCCCGGACCGAGAGTTGAATCTGCCGGTTCGCTCCGATGCCTACTTGATTGCCTACCGTCGACGTAAGTTGACCGAAGGAGCCTGCGTTAGAGAGTGTGAAGGGCGTTCCGGGCGGTACGCCGTTGCCGGGGGCTGTTGCCAGGGTCTGGTTGAGACGGACGGTTCCGGGATTGGCGTAGTTGGGATGGTTGAGTACGTTGTAGGCATCGGCATGGAAGTCTAAGGAGAGTCCCTCCGCGACGTGGAATGCCTTGCTGAGGGTGAGATCCAACTGGGCCAGATTCGGACCGCTGTAGTCATTGCGACGTGCATTGCCGAAGGTGCCCGGCGCCGGCGTGGAGAAGGCTGCAGGGTTGAGGAATTGCTTCGATGACTTCAGGTACGGGTTTACGCCCGGTACGACGTTCGGGCGCCGGATGTTGCGGCTGTTGCCGCCTCCCGGAACATTGGCGACAGCTGTTGTCTGCACGACGCCGGCAGTCACGACCGGCGAAGAGAAGGTCTGTCCGGCGATGGGTGTTCCAGCTTTGCCGACATAGGCGATATCGGGCCGAGTGATCAGTACGTCGATCGGCACACCGCTACGGAAGTTCACGATGCCGCCGACCTGCCAACCGCCGGCGATCAGATCCATTGGCCCCGAAAGAGAGTAGGCCTTTCCGCGGCCGAAGGGCAGGTCGTACAGCAGGGTCGCGTTCAGGGAGTGGCGGATGTCAAAGGTGCCACGGCCGTACTCTGTCTTGAAGTCGTAGGGGTTCTGGGCTGTGGTGGCTTCGTTCGATCCGCTCGACGTGCCGAGTTCCTTGGCCCAGGTGTATTGGGCACCCACAGAGAGTCCCCGTGTAAAGCGGCGCTGGAGCGATGACTGCAGCGCGTTGTACATGTCGGTTCCGCCTGAGGTCTTGTAGTCGATCTCGGCGAAGCGTCCACCGAACTGGCGAATGGCCGTACCGGTGCCTCCCGCGGAGGGACCGGTTGCGGGGCCGGTGGTCACACTGGTGATCAGGTTTGTGATCGACCGGAGAAAGAGGTTGCGGCCCATCGATCCTACGTATCCGACCATGAACTGCATCTGTCCAGGGAGCTGTTGCTGGATCGAGGCGGTGTAGGTCGTGACCCGCTCCGGAACCTTGTAGTTTGAGGTATAGGCGCGCGGTTGATAGCCCAAGGTGGGGCTGTTGATGTCATATCCCGCATAGACGTCGGTCGCCGGAATAATGGGATAGGCCTTGCCTGAGGTGAAGGTACGCGAGACACGATCGTTGGCCTCTGGTTGAATCTGATCCTCGGTCTGGCCTGGACCGTAGAAGACACCGCCGCCGAGGCGAATGACTGTTTCACCCTTCGAGAAGGCGGGCGACCAGGTCAGAGCCAGGCGGGGACCAAAGTTAACCTTTGAGCTGTTGTACCAGTCTCCTGAGAACTTCGGGATGATGGTGCCGGCGTTCATGTCGAAGAAGACGTTCTTGTTGCGGACTTCGTGGAGCGGCGAGTAGTACTCGTACCGCAGACCGTAGCTTAGCGTGAGGTTCGGTTTGACCTTCCACTCGTCCTGGGCGTAGCCGATGTAGTAGTTCTGCTTCACCTGGGCGTTGCCGCTGAGGCCGGTGAAGGGGCTCAGGTCGCTCAAGTCTCCGAAGAACTGGATCTGGTTGGGTGTGTTGGCGATGAAGGCGCTGATGGAATTGTAGGTATAGGTCGTTCCACCGAGCTGGTTGTTGTAGAGCGAGATCGGGCGAATCTCCGCGCCGAACTTCAGGTTGTGGTTTCCAGCGACGTACGAGAGGTTGTCGATGTAAGAGAAGGTCTGCCCGGTATAGGGAGCGCCGACGCCGTTGAAGGAGCTCGATAGACTGATGAGCGAACCAATGTTGGTCAGGCCCGCGATGGAGATGCGCGCACGGCTGAGATCCGCGTTGGGGCTTGGACCGGCGAGGCCGAGCACGCGCATCTTGATGCCGTTGTAACCGAACTTCGTTTCATTGAACAGACGAGTCGACCAGACCTGGTTGAGCGCCAGTACGCCGTTCTGCGGGACAGATACCTGACCAAACTGGCTCAGCGAAGCATCCTGCACCTGGGTGGAGGTGCCTTGATCGCGGTTGTAACGGGCATACATGGTGAAGCGGTCGTTGATGTGGTAATCGAAGCGGATCGCGCCGAAGTCTTCGTTGATCCGGTTGTTTCCAACTACCGTGACCACAGGTGCGGATGTGATGGTCTCGCTGGAGGCCGGGTTCGGATCGACGGGGAAGGCTGCCAGCAATGGATATATCGGGGAGCTGCCGGCGATCTGGTTTCGCGCGAAGTTACTCAGCGTCGACTGGCTGTATGGAGCTGCCCATCCCTGGCGCAGACCTTCATAGTTGGCAAAGCCGAAGAGCTTGTCCTTGAGGATGGGACCGCCGATGGATCCACCGAACTGGTTGAGGCGGAACTTCGGGTTTCCCGAGCCCTTCTTGTTGAAGGTATTGCGGGCGTCGAAGAAATCGTTGCGGAGATACTCGAAGACGGAACCGTGGAAACGATTGCTGCCTGATTTGGTGATGAAGCTGATCTGGCCTCCCGTTCCAGTTCCCATCTCGGCGGGGTAGCTCGATGAGTCGATACGGAACTCCTGAATTGCCTCGAGAGACTGCTGCAGGCGGAAGGTCGAAGTCAACTCGCCGTTGAGATTGCCCGGAGAGGTATCGATGATCGAAGTCGCTTCGATGCCGTCGAGACGAATGATGTTCTGTTCGACAGCGCGGCCGGAGAAGCGAATGTTATCGAAGGTTCCAGAGCCGGCGTTCGTGGCCCCGGGAACGAGGAGATAGAGCTGAGATATCTGCCGACCGTTGATAGGGAGATTTTCGATCTCGCGGCTTGCGACATTGGCACCGATCTTTGCGGACGAGGTATCGAGAGACACGAGGGAACCTGCATCGACAGAGACCTGGGTCTCGGTTCCCGCCAATGCGACGGCGAAGTCATGATTTACCTCCTGGCCGACGGCCAGCGAAACGTGCTTTATCTCTGCTGCCGCGAAGCCAGGGGCAATTACGCGAAGGTCGTACTCTGAAGGCTGCAGCGAAACGATGATGTACAGCCCGTCGCCATTGGTGCGAACGGTCCGTTGAGCGCCGGTCCGTTCGTTCGTTATGGTGACCTCAGCGTTTTGCACCACACTGCCCGTGGGGTCTTTTACGATGCCGGCCATGCGGGCCGTCGTAATCTGCGCGTGAGCAGAAGCTAGAAACACGCCTGTCAGAAAAAAGTTGTTTAATGCCTTAAGGTATTTCATGCTCCTAGCATGCTCGGTTGGAACTCGGGAAGCATGAACAGGGAGTGAATTGAGGCTATTTTCTGTTAAAATCACGCGAATTAAAATTCGGGGCCGAAACTTTTTTTGTATGTGTGGGTAGAAAGTGTGGCAAAGATGGATCGTAGGCAGCTGCTTGGAGGAGACGAAAAATTGGGCGCTTATTCCGGATTTATTTTTTGCAGGCCCGGAGGGCTCCCAGAAGAAACTCGGTCAGGAACTTTGTGTCGTCTTCAGTCGAGCGGCCTTCGGAGTAGACCCTTCGCTCGCTGACGCCTCGGATGGCATCCAACGTCGTCCATGCCGCGGCGAGAAAGTCCTGCTCCGGGATCTCCCCGGCTCTCGCCCCGTCCGCAAGGATCGACTGCAGGTAGAGGACGATCTCTCTCTGCCATGCAATACTCCGCTTCTTGTACTGTCCCTCGCGGCTGAGGCTGAGAAAGATGCGGTAGAGCGATTGCTGCTCATTCCAGAAGGCGATGCGAATCCGGATAAATGCCGCGAACTTCCCGGCGAACGTCGACTCCTTCTGCACGTGCTCCTCGGTCAAGGCAGCCAACTCGGCGAGGGCTTGCTGCACTGTCGCCTGATAGATAGCTTCCTTTGAGTTGAAGTAGAGGTAGAGGGTTCCCTTCGCCAGGCGGGCGACTTTTGCGATCTCGTCCATGCGGGTCGCCTCGAAGCCCTTGTTTCCAAATACCTTGATCGCAGCGGCAAGTATCTCCGAACGCCGGAAGTCGGCGACGATCTTCTGTTTTCGGTCTACGGCGGCTCGCGGCATTCAGGTCTCTCCCGGTTCTTTCCTAGAAAGAATTTCCATGTTTCTGTGGTCGTTGGAGCGGGGAGAGGATAGCCGCAATGAGCAAAATGCGGGGTTCTTCGCTGCGCTCAGAATGACGACAGTTTTTTCAAGTTACAGCATCTACAAACTACCCTAAGCATAAACGTGCACCGAAATGACCAGTGGGTCATCCAACAGAACGTAAGAGTCATTATGCCTGCACTGATCGAAGAACAAGACATCGCGCAGGCCGAGCAGTCGCTTGCAGAGACAGCTCCGCTGTTCGACAATGAGAGTCTCCAAGAGGCCAAGGCATTCAATCCCTGGATTGTCGCTCTGGTCGTAACGATCGGCACTTTTATGGAGGTGCTCGACACTTCCATCGCCAATGTTGCTCTCCCCCACATCTCCGGCAGCCTCTCAGCGTCGCAGGACGAGGGCGCGTGGGTGCTCACCAGCTACCTGGTTGCGAACGCGATCATTCTGCCGATCAGTGGATGGCTCTCATCTATTCTTGGCCGCAAGAACTTCTATCTTCTCTCCGTCTTCTTCTTCACCGTCTTCTCCGCGGCCTGTGGAGTCGCACCCACTCTCGGCATGCTTATCCTCTTTCGCGTCGCCCAGGGACTTGCGGGTGGAGGCCTTCAACCTTCAGTGCAGGCTATCCTGGCCGATACGTTTTCTCCGCAGAAGCGGGGTATGGCGATGGCGCTTTACACGGTCGCGATTCTTGTTGCGCCTGTTCTTGGTCCCACTCTCGGCGGATGGATCACAGACAACTACTCGTGGCGCTGGATCTTCTACATCAATATCCCGGTGGGTATTCTTTGCGTCTTTCTTACACGGATGGTGCTGGAAGATCCTCCGCATATGGAGGAGCTGAAGGCGAAGGCGCGGAAGCTGTCTGTGGACTGGGGCGGGCTTGGATTTATCTCTATCGGGCTTGCGACGCTGGAGATTGTGCTCGATAAGGGGCAGGAGCTTGATTGGTTCGGTTCGTCGTTCATTGTCTTCTTCGCGGCTGTCTCTGTTACGGCGCTTGTCAGTGCGGTTCTGTGGGAGCTGAAGCGAAAGAATCCGGTGGTCAATCTTCGGTTGTTGAAGGAGCGCAACTTTGTCTCCTGCTGCATCATCATCCTCGGGCTCTACGGGGTTCTCTACGGCACGACCTATCTGCTTCCGCTCTACATGCAGCAGATGATGGGGTACGACGCTACCAGCTCCGGCCTGGCGCTCTCACCGGCAGGTCTCTTCACCATGATCGAGGTGCCGTTCGTCGGCTACATCCTGACCAAGGGCTACGACCCTCGCAAGATGGTCTTCGGCGGCATGCTTCTGCTCGCCTCCTCCTGCTGGTGGATGGCCTCGCTCAACCTCGAGATCGCCCAGCGTGACATCATCCTTCCGCGTATCGTGCAGGTGCTCGGGCTCGGCCTCATCACGGTCCCTGTGAGCACGATCGTCTTCAGCTTCATCCCGAAGACAGAGAGCTCGCAGGCTGCGGGGCTTTACTCGCTGGTGCGTAACGAGGGCGGCAGCATCGGCATAGCGCTCGTCAGCACCATGCTGCAACGCAAGGCTCAGCTCCTTCAGCAGACGCTGGGCCAGCACATCAATGCCTCCAATGGGCTGGTGCAGCAGTATATTGGCCGGGCGGCTGCCGCTCCCGGCAACGCCGGGGACAATCACTACTCCGGTATGGCGCAGCTCTACAACGCCTTGCAGCGTCAGGCGATGCTTCTCTCCTACATGGATCAGTTCCGGATGTTGTGCGGGATCATGCTGTGCATGCTTCCGCTGGTGTT
>Ga0193717_1000523_pt1 | contig 25736 bp, 22 predicted proteins | sample U2c2metaG_FD_145900 | JGI IMG/M metagenome (GOLD analysis project Ga0193717, IMG submission 145900) | Soil microbial communities from a riparian zone of the East river system, Colorado, United States - U2c2 | ecosystem: Environmental > Terrestrial > Soil > Riparian zone | place: USA: East River...
TGTCGCCGGTCTTTAGCGGGGGGAAAAGAAAAACCTCCAAGGCTAGTCGGAGGTTTCTCAGAGAAAAATTGGATCAGAGTCTTCGTAGGGTCGGCAAACGGGCCGGGGTTACGGTAATTCAAAAGATCGGGTTCGGACGTTGGATTTTCGGATATTGGATTCGGGTACGGTTGTTTGCTTTTGACAGAACAAAGATGCACCGGATTCGGTGTACTACCTGAGAAAACAGGCGTGAATTACGGTAATTTATCGATGAACTTACCGAACGCTAGGAACAACTACTTAGTTTCGATAGTGACAGCCTGCCGCCAAGCCTGCTCCATCCGTCGTATCTTGGTATTATACTTTGGAAACCCGACGTGGTCCCTGGCATTAACCCTATGAGCCATCACAATATTGGGTGGCTCTATATTCAAGATTTGGCAAGTGAATAGCTTATTGCGCTACAAACCGAACGGCCCCCGGACTCCCATCGCTTCCGGAAGCCCCGCCATTCCCATTCCGCCCGTTACGCCCACGCCTTCCGAGAGGATTGCCGTTACCGCCTGCGCCACCATTGCCACCTGGTCCTCCGCTTCCGCCGGGACCGCCGACCCCCGGAACACTACGTGCCACGATCATCTTCAAGTAGGGCGCCGCAGCAGCTGTATAGTACACGGTGATATTCCCGCCATTTCTACCATCATAGCCATTTTCACCGTCCCCCCCATCTCCTCCATCTCCGCCATCACTACCCGGCCCTTGAACTTGTACATAAGTGATGATCGTGTGGCCACTTGTATCGGTTGTCGTCTCCGGCACATTCGTTATCGCCCCATCGGCGCCATTTTGGCCATCGGCGCCGCTCTGCCCATCATCCCCTTTTGGTCCATTGGCGCCAAAACTTGCGATGGTAATATTTCCTCCTTGTGTATTTACAAGGTAATGATAGGTCCGGTGCGTCTCGTTATCCACAACCTCGAGTCGTAAAAGTTTCGCATGAATAATGGAATCGTCGAAAACCTCTGCACTTCCATTCAGCTCATGTCCATCGCCCATCGACCTGATATTGCACCGATATTGTGCTTTATAATCCAACATCCATCTCAGCGTATCGGTGATAACCGGCGCCTTTGTCAACCGGACAAATAATTTAACCGCATCATTACCGATATGCGTAGGGTCAGGATCGATCTTCCAGTCTCCCTTTTTGCTCGACAAATGCCCACCGTCAAAACTCAGAAGAAAATTTCCCTTGTAATCCTTTTTGAGCGGATACCAGAGATCGGTGAATTGCCCATTGTTATAAAAGGAGCGAACCCCAAACTTCACATGCCCACCCGGAAACCGGTCCGAATTACCGTCTGTAATAAGCGCAATGCTATCCTCGAAATTGTAAGAGATCCTCCGGCTGGACAGGAACTGACCACGACCACCCAGAAACCATTTCCGATTATAAATATTGACGATCAGGGAGTCACCCTTCTTATACATAGTGCTGGCCCGTAGTTTGACATTCCCACCAGAATACTTGCCGCTGTCCACATCGATGTGATACTTGCCCAATCTTCCTTTCTTACCCGGATACCCAATGGTATCTTTCTTACCATCAGCCGGCACGACCAATCCGATGGCAATCTTGCCCCCCGGAATGCGCAGGGCATTATGATCATATTTGATGCGATAACCTGCCACCGGTGGCTGTGTCTCCTGTACAAACTTCGTCTGATCACAACTAACGGTCAATAAAACGGCGATCGATAAGATCAAAAGATAGAAACGGTTCATAATTGAGGGTTTTAACGCCTTTATGACCGCTTTAGCATCCCAAAGTCAAATTCCGGCTGCTTCAAAATGGATGAACGGCTTGCTCCGTCGCCAAACGGGCCATCCCCGGCTCACCGGCCACAAGGTCGGAGGCAAACGGTGTATGTATTGCTTCCGTGCCGGATAATCGATAATTCTCTATTTGAAAACAGCGTATGCCCATGTCCCTGCATTTCTATTGCAATTACTTTCCTGGTTTTTGACAGCTCAGATATCAATTGTCCCTGATAATAGAAAGCCGCCAATTACTAGTCCCTTAGTTTTGGATCAAATTCCACGATCCATTCAATACCGTATTTGTCTCTGAAACAACCAAAATATGAACCACCCCAGGGACTATCGCCAATAGGCCCTTCTATTTGTCCTCCTGCTGAAAGCCCATTAAATAATTTGTCTGCTTCTTCTTTACTTTCTGCACTTATTACAATTTTACTTCTGTTCTCATTTTCGTTTGTTCTTCCCATAATTTCCGGAACATCGTTTGCCATCAACATACTACTTTTACCGATAGGCAAAGCGATATGCATAATTTTATTTTCTTCTTTTTCTGCTACCGGGAATTCAGGGCTTGCAAGGTCTTTGAAGCGAATAATCTTTGCAAACTCTCCGCCAAATACTGATCTATAAAAGGTAAATGCTTCTTCGGCATTGCCGTTGAAGTTAATGTGAGGATTGATAAGTGCCATAATTTTTAGATTGTTTTTGTATTAAAATTTTTTAACGAAAATCATTTCCCGGATAAAGTTGCCAACAGATCTTCCAGGCTTTTCAATGTCATCATAAATCCTTCTTTGAAGCCCATTTCAATCATCTTCTCCATGCGTTCAAGGGATTCATTATAAATACTAACACTCACTTTTGTCTTTCCGTTTTCTTCGCTGAAACTCAGATCCCATTCAGAACCTGGCAACTCAGGGTTTTCATCTTTGTCTGCAAAAGCATTTAAAAATTTAAAATTGGTTTTCGGGCTAATGGAGGTATATTTTTGGATTGACCAACGCTCTTGTCCTTCCGGGCTTACCATAGCATAAAATCTTCGTCCACCAACTTTAAAATTCATAGCTTTTGTTTTTGATGCCCATGGTTTGGGTGCCCACCATTGATCAAGAATTTCCTGTTTGGTAAATGCATCCCATACCAGCGAAAGATCGGCATCAAATTCCCTGTTTATAAATGCTGTTTTTTTTGATTTGTCCAGCGTAAAATCAAATAGTAAGTCGTTCATTTTTTTTGTTTTTTAATTGTTGATAATACTTTGTCCAATTGATTGAAGCGGGTTTCCCAGATTTTTCTGAATTGGTCAATCCATTTATCTATCTCTTTCATTTTTTCAATTTCAAGTGAATAATAAATTTCCCTGCCTTTCTGTTCCTGTTTCACCAGTTGGCATTCGGTGAGTATGCGAAGGTGTTTGGAAACAGATTGCCGGGTAGTGTGGAAGTTGTCGGCAATGACGTTCGCTGTCATTGCCTGCACTGCAATTAAGGTAATGATTGCCCGTCTTGTGGGGTCGGCTATGGCCTGGAAAATGTCGCGTCTCATATCGTTTGATTTTATGCGAAACCGATTGGTTGCAAATATAAGTGCAACTATTTGGTTTCGCAAAATATTTTTCAAAATATTTTTAAAATAAAAATGTAGGGAGTTTGAAGTCGCCGGCTGTCGCTGTACAGTTACCGCTAACCGGACACGATGTCACGCATGGCGACGGCTGTTACCTGCTTGCCGGTTTCGATAAGGGTTTGCCTTGCCTCATATACCTTGGCAAGAATGATGTCTAAATAAGCGTTGAGAGCTTTTGCCAGCTCTTCTTTTTTGGTCGCTCTGCCTGGATTTGTTTTCCATTTCGATTTGTCCCACGATCTCTTGAGGGAAAGATCTTTCGATATGCCGTCTACGGTTACCCGAAGAAATACAAGCCATGGTCCCTTTCGGAATGGGCTTGGGCGGCGATAAACGGAGGAGCCCTATCAATTGAGAAATTGGTTCGACCGGGAAAAATAAATATATTCTATTTATAAGGCCCTACTCCTTAGTCGAATATTGATTCGCCCTGGAAAAACTACATATATATCTCGTAATTTGATAACGATGGCTAGTGTCTGTGTCACGCTCGTTGTCAACCGCCTGCGAGGCGAGCCACCCGTCTGTAAGCCATGCCTGTGGCCGTCATTGGGTTTACCGAGCACATTAGCACATCGTACTGGCCAAAGTAATTGGCGAACTGGCTTTTCAGCTTTTCAATTCTGGCTTCAACTTTTGCGTAATAGGTCGCATTGAGCAGCGGGTACGCCGTGGTAAGTTTACCGATCGTATGGAGTTCCAACTCATGTCCTTTAACCTGATGTTATCGGTAGAAAAAGCATGAAATATAGACAAAATTAAAGAGTATTTGGATACAAAATATCCAAATAATGCCATTTTTTGTTTAAATTTGACATAAACAAGGATAATTAGAATGATTTCTAAATTTAAAATAACAAATTTCAGGTCCATCCGCGACACTTTTGAGTTTACTTTGGAAGCAGAGGCTGGACAAAGTAAACAGGAGAATCTGTTTGAGGTTGAGGTAGCAGGAGGAAAACTCAGGTTATTAAAATCGGGGGTCGTCTATGGACCGAACGCATCTGGTAAAACCAATTTTATACGTGCGCTCTTTAATCTTACTGAATTTATTAAAAAGTCTAAAGATATCAGAGCGGAAAGCCCAATTCCATATTACGAGCCTTTTGTCTTTGATGTCGCTTCCGAAGAGGCGCCCTGCCAATTTTCTATCGATTTCCTGATGCCGGGTGAAGGGGCTCATGTACGATATAAATACCAAATTGAATTTAACAGACAAGAGATACTTGCAGAAGAGCTGGATTATTATCCTAAAGGTCAGAAACACAATTTATTTAAGAGAATAGTGGACAGGGAAGCTCCTTCTGTTTTACATGCTGGCCGGCTGGGAAAGAATCTTGGATATAAGGAATATTCACTTTTTAAGAATCAGCTATTCTTATCACAGTTTGGGGGGGATATCCCTCATGAGGTTTTAACAGGCGTGTATCTGTATTTTAATACGATCGAGGTTTGGAATGCACTGGATGTTAATACAATTAGCAGCCTTAGGGAGGAAATTGCCAATGAATTACTGGCGCCGGAGAATCATCATCTCCTTAACCGGATCAATAAGCTATTGAGAATTGCGGATACAAGAATCAATAGCATCAGTATTGAAGAGAATAGTAGTGCTAAGAGCTCATTAGCAGGTACTCGGAGTAAAACATCCTGGAGAATCACTCATGGTGAAAACAAGATTTCTGCGTCTCACACATTATATGACAAAGGGGTTGAGGTGGGCGTGAAGGAATTGCCACTTCGCCAGGAATCTGCCGGGACAAACGTATTATTTGCCTTGGGAGGGATTATTTTAAAAAGGTTGGAAAAAGGTGGTGTTCTCTTCTTTGACGAGTTGGACAATAGCCTTCATCCCAAACTTTCTAAGTTTCTGGTTCGGCTGTTCAATAATCCGATCAGTAATCCCCGAAATGCACAACTGGTTGTGGCGACCCATGAAGTGACCTTATTGGACAAAGAAGTATTCCGAAAGGATCAGATATGGTTCTGTGAAAAAGATAAGTTTGGGTCGACGGAGATATTTTCTGCAAAGGATTTTGAAGGGGTCCGTGATGATACACCTTTTGATAAGTGGTATATGAATGGCAAATTTGGTGGTCAGCCAAAGATTAAGGAATTAGAATTTATTTTCAACAATGATTAAAAAGAAGCGGGCCTTACGCACGACCATCTTCATCGCTTGTGAAGGCAGAAATACCGAGCCTATTTATTTTGAAAAAATAGTCGAAGAAATAGAGGATCTGGGGGTATTTGCTGTAACAATCTATCCGGATAAAAGCGATGACGGCCCTGTTTCTCATGCGCTTGGTCTGGTGTTGGAAGCCCGTTCCAGGATCGATGATTTCGACGAGGTATGGGTGGTTTTCGATAGAAACGGATATACGAAACATAAGGAAACCTTTGATTTAGCGAATGAACTTGTAAATGGAAAGAAGGTAAATGTCGCGTTTTCGAGCATCGCTTTCGAACAATGGGTGTTGCTTCATTTTATTAAGTCGAATACGGCTTTTGCAAAATCCGCCCGGATCGTTGAGTTTCTTAGGACAAGCGGATATTTCCCTGAATACGAAAAGAAAGCTTACATAGATACCTATTCTTTTCTAAAAGGCAGGACTTTACAGGCGATTGAGAATTCGGCCTGGTTGAAGTATGAGATCGCAAAAGCGGGTTTGATTCCTGAAGGTCCGTTATATCAATTGAACCCATATACCGACGTAGAGGTATTGGTAGCCCGGTTGCTGGGTATAAATGAGCGATGGATTTGGGGAGCTGCTAGAATTCCTGTGATCATTGCCGGCATTGAATTGTTAGTACAGCCGCAGGCGGATTTGCGTGCGATCCAGATCTCTGTTACCAACTCAACTGGCAATACGTTGTTGTATAACGCTGCCAATATTTATCAGCACTTTGTTATTCGATCTGACTCCGGGAACTTGCCTGTCATCATTGATCGAACTACAAAGATAGTACCCGGCGGACAGGAGACTTTTACACTTACTACACCCGAAGCGTGTAGCGGTTATATACTCGAATACAGAGTAGACCATTACAAAGTAATTATTGCATTGTAAACAAACAGTAGGGGGCGTGGGCGTTCCTTTGATGAGTTCGAATCCAATAAAGATGCTGAAATTCTACCCTGAAAAATGCCTTCCAATGAGTTGAGATCTGCTCACAAAACCTACTCACCGGATTACTCACCAGAGTACATAAAAACACACTGATATTAGTAATAATCTACAAATAAAAAACGCTTCAAGTCAATAACTTGAAGCGTCTAAGTCGGGACGACAAGATTAACCCAAAGGTTATAATTTCGTTTATGCCAATCAGTTGCAAGGGTTAAGTTTTTTTGGCCTCCGTCCTGGCCGCAACCGTATATAAAGAGCAGTTTTTTTAACAATTCGAAGATAGCAATATTCTGCTATTTCAGAAAATCAATTGCTTGAAACCCTGATCCACTCAGGGCCGCATGCGGCGCCCATTACGGGCGCATTGATTACATAATTGATATAGTACCAAGTATAAAATCGATCGAATTCCCGGCTATCTATTTCGTCCTCATCATCGGTCTCCGTCCTACGGATAAAGTCGGGTATTTCCTCTTCCGTTAGGTCCAACTCATCTTTAGCGAAATGAGCGAACACAATTTGTTTATACAATTCATTAGAACAGGCCTGCAAAAAGTGGCCGTAGGCTTCTGCTATTATGCTATCGAGGTTCATACGAAAAGGTTTAATTGCTCTATTAAATAGGGTAGGGGCCTTGATCTCCTGGCCCCACCCCGTAGTGTCTATAATTTTTCTATCAGTTCCCGGGCGATCCGGACACCCCAGTTATTGAGGTGTCTTTGCCATGCTCCTTCCGAACGGCACCACCTAAACCCATTCGTCTTTAGCTCCTTTCTCACTTCGTCGGCAGGCGTACCAGTAAAGAATAACTGTACCCGGTTGGCTTCCACATTTTCGACCAATCGTACCCCTTTGATCGTCGTTTCTGTCGTCTCCTTGGCAGCCAGGTTTTCAAGCTGGGCAATGCGTTTTTTCAGCCGTGCCATTTCGGCATTGTTATTTTGCAGCGCATAGCCAGCAAAACCAACCCTACCCATAGGATCGGGCGTATTTAGCTTGTCCCACCATTTTTCGGTAGCCTGGGGTATTTTCAGGAAACCTTCCTTGTCCTTCTTTTCAATACACTTATTAGCTGCTTTCATAAATGCCTGTGCAGATTGTAGGCTGGTTAATTTGCCTTTTAGTTTTTCGATGGCCTGGGGGTCATCGGAAAAAATAGCCGTACTATTTTCTATGGTCTCCGCCTTCTGTTCATAGTGTTTGGCTTTGTTTTGCGCTTCGAATGATTGGCCGAACTTGTTGTGGATCTTGTTACGAAAATTTCGGTCGCGTTTCTCCGAATGATGCCCGACCAGGATCGGTTGGCCAAAGGGAATGCAATCGGCCATCTGTTTGGCCGAATTGTACAACTGATCCGCTTTTTGGTCATTTTTAGCGGCCTGTTCCTGTGCGTAATCAATGCGGTTTTGTTTCCGCTCTTCAAAATTATGTTTCATAAAAATGCTGCGCCCCTTATTCCGGCTGCGCCCCCGGTTTATGGTTATGAATAAAAACCAATGGGGGCGCTGTTACCCTGTCTTTAGTAGGGATCTACGGGCCAGGGCAATCAATTCCAGCTGCTTCTTGAAATTGTTTTCTAGTGCTTGAAGTTTTTGCAGGGTGCCCTCAACCTGCTGCATATGATCTATGTGTCGGGCGTTCTCTGCGATTAATTGCCTTACCTCTTCTATCCGGGCGAATTCAATGCAAGTGCCTCGCAAAAGGATTTCGAACCGACGGCTATACCATAGCGTATAGACTAGCCAATAGTAGCCCGTTAAGTCTTGCGGGGCGCAGGTGAATACATAACAATTGACATTAGGAGTAAAGGCCGGCCGGCCAGTTTGGTGACCTCGTGACAGGACGAAGAAAGCCGATACGGCGGCTGTTGCTCCGGGGCGGTGACATTTCAGGGTGAAAGGCTGCATACACTGACGTTTTTGTGACCTTCAGTGCCCTTGTGAAAATTTCCCAAAAGAAAAAAGGGCAAAAAAGAAAGGCGCAGGACAAAAACCTGATCTTTTATTTCGCGTATTAATGGCGGCCCCTGTGGGCAGGCCACCGTGTTCATCGCGAAATAGCTCCAGGTTTTACCTTAGCGCCGCTTTTTGCCTTTTTCTGTGGGAATTTTTATTTTAGGATTATTTTTACTTATCTTCCGATAATCAGATGTTATTAACTGTTATATAAATTTTAGTCCAGCGAACATACCGAGATTGTTAAAAGTTAAATATTGACCTTCTTAATTTTTCCAAATGACACTGCTCCTAGTCCAAACTCAAACCGCATTAAATGAACTATTATGACAATAAAAAAACTCTCCAGGATTTTTATTATCATATTGGGCGACAGAGCGATTTTGAGAAAGACAATGTTTATTTAGAGGAAGCGTTTAACGACATCAAGAAAATATGGCTTAATAATCTTAAGCAAATCGAAAAAGTAAACTACTTAATGATTGCCGAAGCTCCACTTTGGGGGAAGGCGAAGAAATATATTTACAATCCGGACACCACCAATTCACAGTTTTTTTATCGAAGCGATTTAGGAGATATTTTAAACAAGAGTATAACAAATAAACAAGATTTTATTAAAACTTGTAACGAAATCGGGTTACTTGTTGTGGATATTTCGCCCTTCCCGCTCAATCCTAATGAGACATCCATAAACTATCGAGATTTATCAAAAAGTCAATATAGACAGTTGGTAAGCTTGACAATCCCAACGTATTTTGAAAAAAAAATAGCAGCAATTGGTAACAAAAAGTCAAAGGATATCAATGTGTTTTTTCGCTACGGGAGAGTAAAGACAAATTTCCAAGATATTATTGCCAAAGTGATTGTTGACAACAAGCTTATCAGAAACCCAAATGAGATTGATGACATTTCGCAAAGTGGCGGAGGGATTGATAAAGCAAAACTTAGAAAAATAATTCGCCCCTAGCAGGTGTTTTAAACCGCTCAGCTGTTGCCTGGTCTACTGACAGGCAATATGACGCCGGGGTTCAACGAAAACCCGGCGATACTGGGACGGGACTCTTCCTTTCTAGGTACCCGCCGTGCGGCAATTGGACTACATATTCCACTACTGGTATCGCAAATTCAAGGCCAGCAGATTAACCTGCTCGGCACGACCTAATTGCGTACTAGCCAACAGATGCTCAATGCGATTTTCTTTTATTGATGAAAGACAGGCCGATCGAATTTCGGAGTATATGGTACTCATCTGAAGTCCCAATTGCTACAAATTAAGCTAATCTTTAAATTCACTAAGAAAGATGAGTAAGAACTGAAAAAATAGAATTTCCTTTGTGCCGAAAATGATTAGACGCAGTTGGCATTGAAAACTTGCATCAAGACGAGGATAAAAAAGATGGTCTCTTATTTAATATATTGATTATCAATATATTATTTGTATTGACAGTGTTTCATAAAGTCTGAGAGAAACACTATTTTCACACCAAATTAGAATTTTTAAATGAACGTTAGTGAAATCTTTGAAAATCAGATTAAGATTGAGCCGAAGGTAATGTCTATAGAGAGCTTATTTAATAGTCCAGAAAGGGTAAGTAATACCAACTATAAGCCTCCTTATCAAAGGAATTATGTTTGGGATGATGAGAAAGCTACATATTTTATTGAAAGTATTTTATTGGGAACAGAAATCCCGCCGCTTATTTATTTTAGAAACTCTAATAAGGTTGAGATAATTGACGGCAGGCAGCGATATGAGACCATACTGAGGTTTGTTAAGAATGAATTCAAATTGAAGAAAAATGGGCTACATAAACTGGATAATATAAATCTGGCCAATAAATCTTTCAAGGGCATCGGAGATAAATTAACCGAGTATTTTTGGGAAACCAAGTTGAGGATAATCGAGTTCAGCTTCCATACCAAAAGTATGGTCAATTTAGAGAATGAGGAAATTGTTAAAAAAGAAATATTTAAAAGATATAATTCGGGTATTACGCCACTAAAACCCACCGAGATAGATAAGGCTGTTTATTATGAAGACGATTTAAATACCTTTTTGAAGAAAAAGATAAAAGCTGATGCCGTTTTAAGGAACGATATCTCAAACTTATTTCATTTCGAAAAAAGCAATGATGAAATAGTGTTAAAAAAAGTACGTCAGCTTTTAGTACAGCACTATATTCCTATAAGATATTACGCAGTTAAAAAAGATATTATCATTTCGAAATACTATGAGCATCTTTTTTCAAAAATTACCGATGAGGAAGTGCTAACATATTACCACGGTCTTATTGAAAAGCTAAATTTATTAAATCTCGTAAGAGCGGAATTCAATAATCGAAAACTATCCTACAATAGACTTATATCAGAATGTTTATTCTGGGCATTTTCTATCTATGAAACAGAAACTGCAAATTCGGAAAATTCGGGCCCGCTAAAGAATATAAACTCCGCTGTTATATCAGATCTAGTAACTTACATTGGTGATAATATTTCGGCCTTCACGATGGAAAGAAGCTCATTCTTTGGGGTTTTGATTGCCAGGTATGAAAAAATTTCTAAGTTTTTTACTGATAAATTTGCAATCGATTTTTCAATTTATATCCAAACCAGTAAAGATTTTCTTCAAAAGACGAGGGTGATTACCCCGCAGGATGGTGAAGGTACAAGCTTTGATGAATTGCGAATAAATAAACCTGAGCCGTCTTCCATTGCTATAGTCGATATTGTAAGGCAAATGAGTAGACAGAAATTTCTTATTAGGCCGCCCTATCAAAGGGATGAGGTTATCAATACTAAAAAATCCTCCTCGATCATTGAGAGTATATTATTGGGAATAAAATTACCTCCAATTTTCGTTTTTAAACGTAATGATCAGGTTTCTGAAGTATTGGATGGGCAGCAACGCCTTCTTTCTATTCTGGGTTTCATAAATGAACCTTATCTCGATGAAAATAACAACCTAAAGTTCTCTAACAAAAATGGCTATCCATTAAATCTTAAGAACTCAGTTTTGACTAAGCTGACAAGCAAAAAATTTGACCAATTAACACTGGAAGATCAGGAGAAAATTAAGAATTTCGATTTATGGATAATAGAAATAAATCAAAAGAACAACGTCAATTTTGAGCCTATTGACCTGTTCGTTAGGCTAAACAATAAGCCTTATCCAATAAAGGAGGACACGTTTGAAATGTGGAACTCCTACATATCAAGGGATATTATCGATACCATCAAAGCTGTCCACAGAAACAATAAAGACTGGTTCTATTTGCGGAAGAATAATACAGGGATGGAAGATGAAAATATTATTACGGCACTGATTTATTTCGAATATGGCCTCGCGAAGAAAGGACTGGACGCGAACTATGTTTCGAAAGACTTGGATGGTTATAAAGTGTATAACAAAATAACTTTTCGAGTGAGATCGAAGAATGACATCTCAAGAGTTCTTGAAGACAGTTCTTGCAAAAGGGATTTTATTTCAGCGTCCAATAATTTTGAATTCAACTTTCTCAGAAAACTAAAGGAACTGGTGTCAGATCCTGACGATCGTTCTGTTGCAACCCTAAACAAGAATTTGGATAATATTTTGGGAATTGAAAATAAACGTCGAACGCAACAGGGCTTCTATATCCTTTGGTGTTTTATATACGAAATACCTTTTAATATCATCGAAGACAGGAAATCTGATATTAGGGCAGATGTCAAACATCTATATTCCTATATGACTAATATCGATAGCAAGACGAGGTTTGACAATAAACTAAAGGAGTTTAAAGAAAAGTATAATGTAGAAAAGCTCATTTCTGAAGATGACATTGACGGGCATGTTAAGAAAATTCCGTATGCCAACTTGGAGGATATATCGGTCATTTTTAATAGCAAGGTACCTTCTGGAATGAATGAAAGGTTTTCAAAAGAAAAGATATATTACATAAAAAAAATCAGATTAGATACATATCGAGTCAATTTTAGTGAACATCCTATGGTAGATGCCCCTGAAAACGATGCACACCGGGAACATTATTATAAAGATAGGATTATCGTTAAAAAAGGTATCGAAGGCGAAAGGATTTCAGTGGGATTTGTCAACAAACCTGTCATCTTTGGATCTGGCGTTTTTTCAATTGTCCCTACTCGATCAGGCTTTCATCCAAATTATATTTTGAGTGTTTTGTCAAGTCGGATCGGACATTATCTGATTGAGAAGGGACAAGAGGAAAAGCACGACATTTCATTGCAGTTGCTAAGGAGATTGCCAGTTCCATTAACAAGTTATAAGGAGCAAACGCCTTTTATTAGAATTACGCAATACTTATTAAGTATTACCGAAAGGAATGAGCAATTTCTATTCTACCAGCGGTTACTAGATTTACTGGTTTATGAGCTGTTTTTTAGGGATAGTTTTCTTGCCGCAAATTGTGATTTCATAGGGTTGCTTCAGGATATTCCAGATATATCTAGTGAAAACGAGAATGATCGTTCTTCAATCATTGAGAAGGTATATAAAGAATTAAGTGATCCGACTCACGATATTATGTCGTCTTCTCTTAAGGTTTTGAATGTAGATGTGATAAAAAACATTGAGAAATATTGATTCGAACTTATAGACATGCCGAATTATAAGAGAATTGTTTCCATAGAAATAGAAAATTTTCGTGCTTATTTTGGTAAATATCCCCCCATTGCTTTAAGTGAAGGGGAGAACCTTCTGATATATGGTGAAAATGGTAGTGGAAAAAGTTCATTATTTAAAGCATTAAACAACTACTTTTCGAATTCAATTGCGCCTCTCACATTTATGCGTAATAGATATTTGGCAAACCAGGATGGCAAGATTTGTGTTGAATTTGATGATTTTAATGCGGGTGCGAGATTAAACAACCCTGTAACATTGCAATTTGGTACCGGATTAAATAATAATACTCAGCAGTTCATTCAGAATGCAGCACTGGTCAAAGGGTTTCTTGACTATACAAGCCTGCTAGATATATATTTCCATAAGGAGTCAAAACCTAATCTATTTAACCTAATAGTGCTCATTCTACTAGGTGAACATATTCCAGGAAGCACGGGTGGCTCCTACAAATTCAAGGATAAATGGGAGCAATTACAAGCTAACCTCATCACCAAAGCATACACGAGAAACGATAGATGTCACCGAGATGCATTGGCGGAATTGCCAAATTTTGAAATCCACTTAAGAGGCACGCTCTTACGAGTGTTCGCTGAATTAAATCGACTCCTCGGAACTTATTTTAAAGATCTTAGTCTTGAAATAGACTTTGAGTTAAAACCTATGCAGTTTCATTACGGGGTTAGTAAGATGGAGTGGTATATCCCAGCAGAAATACATTTACAAATAAAAAGAGATGGCGTAGCTATTGCTGATAGTTATAATGATTATCTTAACGAAGCCAGGCTATCAGCGTTTGCGATTTGTATATATTTAGCCTCACTGAAAACCAATCCGACAAACATAGAGCTGAAACTCCTTTATCTCGACGACATTTTCATTGGTCTTGATGCGGCCAACAGAATGCCAATCTTGAACATTCTTAACACGGAGTTCTCGGATTATCAGATTTTTCTTTCCACTTATGATCGGCATACCTATGAAGTAGCAAAGCGGAATTTTGTGACTTCGAAACAGAAGTGGAGCAATATTGAGTTATACGTAGGGGGTGTAAATTTTAACAACATTACATTTGATAAGCCCATTATTGTCAATGATGACGATAACTTTAAGAGGGCAATGTTCTTCCTCCACCATCCAGATAAACCAGATTATCCAGCGGCTGCAAATTATTTAAGGAAGCATGCGGAAGATATTCTCACCCAATGTCTGCCGACGCATGAGATTAGAGAAGATGATCTTTCGCAGATTCCCGGCTATCAACTCACCAAATTAGTAAATGCAGGAATCAAATTTTTGGCTAAGATCAGCTTTAATGATAGCCTTTTAGCTAAATTAAAAAATGCACTTCCAACTTTACTACATCCACTCTCGCACTTTAATGTAAGTTCGCCTATCTACAAGAAAGAACTATTGGAAGTACAAAACCTATTGATAGAAATAAAAGATTATCTTGTTCATACTGTTAGCATTTGCTCGCCGATCCTTCACGCTAATCATTTGCTTGTCTTGAATATCCCCATCAGCCTGGCTTTGACTAATCGGTACAAATTTAGACCAAGGGAGATGGTCTATGTAATCTCTGAACCTGGCCAGGCGAAAAGAGTTTCCCATGGTCATTGTTACTGTTGCCATATGTGCGAAGTTGGGCATGATGGCTCGGAAAAGAATGGAAAGGATTTTTCTGCAACTATAGATAAGTTTCAGTATAAGTCGATTGGAGACGCCTATGAGCAGATGTTTAATTTTAATGTTGTTCAACATCAACATCTTGTAAAATCCCTCAATTTTACGAACGATTTCTCTGTCCATACAGATGGTACAGTGCAACAATTGAGTGCTTTACTTCAGTGATTTACTTTTTAATAAAAGATGTTATTGTCAAAGCATAGGATTGATATGCCTTCGATAGCCTGGGGCAGACCAGAATGATGACGCAGTGACTATTAAAGATCAATCTATATGGCCCCCGTCAGACTTGGGGCCGCATCCTTATTATTCAGTTTTGCTTAGCTGAATAGTCGAACTTATGAAGCATACTTCATATTTATAATAAAAAGAGTCATTTAGTATTTCCGTCAGTCTTTTTGTCCCGATCCTCCATATATCTCTTGAGCCAATGGTCAAATTCCCTATTTTTATTTTCGCCTGCGCAGCATCTTCCGTCTGGTAGAATCATTAATTTACATTCATCGGTTAAGAACTTTATTTTCATGTCTCTTTTATAAATTAAACCCGTCTTAATTAAAGAATCAATAAATTCATCTTTAGTAGTGCCATCTTTAGTAACAAAGTTGATGAACTCTTTGTCTGAGTTGTAGTTGATGAATTCCTTTTTTGTAAGGATATATAGAATTTCTAACTGTTTTTTGGTAAGAAAAATAGGCTCCCATTGTTTTATTTCAGAATGTGCTTTGTTTAATACTTTTTCAGAAAATGGATAGTAATTGTACATCCATCCACAATTCCCCTTATCATCTTTTCCGATTTTGCAGTTAATAAATTCATGAGCTGATTCCAAATCCAAGTCCTCGCCAAATATAGAGGACGAAATTTTGTATTTGTACGAAAGGCGTGTCCATATAACTTCTAACAGGTGGACTATTGGCTTTTCATTGGAAGTAACGCAAATCGGCCAATAAAATTCATTATCCAGAAAAGGTATTCCATAGGGCATGCCATTATTTTTGATGATTGTATTGTCGCCACAAATAATTAAGGACGGAATACTTCCTATTCCATATCCTTTGGCAGCTCCATTTTTTGATTTTTCGTCCAAATAGTTTGCAAAACCCTCTCTCAGACTAAATTCGGTTTTAAAGCCATAGTATCCAATAACAATCCTAATTGGAAAATATGCCTCCATAAAAAGGGTATGGTAAATGAGCTGCTGTTCTTCTGAAAAAGATTCCAACTCGCTTCTTTCAGGTAGTTCAGTTCTTACCATGCTTTTCCAAGCATCTCTTAATGCGGAGTTGATATATTCGTCTCCGTCCTTTTCTGGCTCGATGCTTACGTCAAGTACTGTTCTTAAGTTTGCAAAGGAAGCATCTATCTCATTGGTAAAAAGATTTTTTTTTACCTCAATTACCGCTATGACCTGACTAAAGTGATATATGTGGCTACTGGTGAAAGGTAGCGCTTCTCCGGGGCCTTCTACAATCATACAGTCGATTTGACTTGTCAATCCGCCCTTAGCGTTTTTTATTTTTCCACTAACAATTCTAAGATCTAGGGAGGCGAACACGGTAGAATTTAATAGTTTCTGCGTCAAACCTTCGTACATATCTCCAATAAGGGTAGGATGATCAACATATTCCATCTCCCTAATATCGTCCAATCCTTTTTTTTTGAATTCTTCGATAAAGTCAGCAACCGTTTTAATCATTGTGAGCTAATTTTAGCGGGAAAATTATAAAAATAAGCTTAAAAATAAATGCAGAAAAGAATCAGTGATGGCGATTTTTTAGATACATTGTTGACTTGATGGAATATCGTTGGTTTTATATTTGTATTCCCACTAATCTGTCAATCGCTTTTTGCCTAATTCCGTTGTATAAGCTAGCAAAGGTTTCATTAAACACATACGCATATACAGGGTAGTCTTTCTCAGAATCTGGAAATATAGTTTTAGAACTTAACGTCACCGTAGCGAGACCGTTTTTCCGTTTCAGATAATCTTCAATCTCAAAGAGCGGATTGATGAAAAGCATTCTGTCATTGAAGAAATCTTTGTTTTGTTCCATTTCATATTTAACACTGGCGGGGGATAAAAGTAAAGAGTGTGGGTTTACCTCGATCTTAATAACCGAAATAAATACATCATGTATTCGGTATTTGTATTCTCCGGTATCCCCTATATCAAGTAGCGACAACCCTTTAATTTGTTCACCGCAAAAGTTTGCTAAATCTGTCAAGTTGTACTTTCTTGCCATTAGCAAAATATCAGGAAAAATAGCTGATAATTTCTCTTCTTCGGAAGTCAACCGCTTCAAATAGGTCGCAATTAATTCATACAATGACTCATGTTCGATTTCTTCGGGTAAACTTTTTAGCCAGTTACTTATCTGAATTGTTTCAAGCGCTAACGCTTCTGCATTTGTTGTACCTCGTCTATAATATAGTTTGCCCGCCTCCAAACCTTTTAAAGGTACAATAGGTACTATAGGGGTTTCATATTTCTTGACTGGAAACTCAAAAATACCAAACTGTTTGTTTTTGTGAAGGAATGTATAATACATAAAAATAGGCCTGGGGAAAACCTTATCTTTTACTTTATTCTGAAATATTGAGTCGTCCACGAACTTATCTACGCCATACAATTCTTTTGTCCCATCTGCTCGTTCTTCAATACCAATGATGATATAGGAGCTTTCTTTCCTAATTGTATTTGTAAAACTAATCACGTCTTTAACGAATTTCGCCGTATTCCTAAGATCTGTGTCATTGTCAAATGAATACATTGATCGTTTAAAGTCAAGAACGGAAGATTCCGAGGCACCAATTAAGTTTTCAAATTTAGTGTCTGTTATCATATTTGTTTTTTCTTTGGACAAGTTAAGTGATCTCCATCATAATTTAGAATGAGACGTTGCAGTTTCTTCAACAGTTGAAATGAATGAGCTCTTAAATGAACCCCGTAAATAACGGTTTCAAATTTTTAATAGATAAAGGATAAATATAACTTCTTTTTTGTTCTGGTCAAGAAGCTAGAAGTCGATATTTTTTAGTGATGGGTTTGGTAATACATAAGTTCAGAAATCCCTCGCTCTACAGAGCTGCTTATTTTTTACTCTTATGGTCAAATTTCGCCCACCATTTCTTTCAGACATTACCCAAACCAATTTCCGATGCTTGGGTATGGTCAATTGAGGTATGGCTACTACCCATTGGGATGCTGATTTTCCCGGTATGATGGCGACGGTGGCAGTGCATAGGGGCATTATTTCCCGGTCCTGAACGGAAGAACGTTTTGCTCTTATTTTATCTCGGATAAATAGTTTTGCAAAATCGATCGGATACGGTAGCGTGGATCGGTTGGTGATTTCGAGGTCCAGAAATAGGATATCCCCGGAACGGTAAATCGTTTGCAACTGTACCCGCATCTTGTATTTGCTGAAATGGGTCGAAAAGAATGGGCGCGCGGCCCTTAATTTGACTATGTTCCGGGCGAGTTCTGCAGTATCCAAAGGCTTGTTGGAAAACTTGATTGGGTCTTTGGGGTTGTCGCCTATACTGCTGGTAGTTTCCAGTTTACTCATGTCAAACGTCGTCTGGTCAGGGTCAGACCCATAACTTACATCAAAGGCATACACTCGTCCGTCACTGGTAAAAACATGTAGGTTGGTCGGAGGAAAATCTCTCCGAGCAGCTTTTACTTTCAGGGCATTTTCTACTCCGGGTTGTTTCTGGGCTAAAAGGTCTCGTTCTCCCCTGTCGGCCTGTTTAACCGTCGCGGGAAAGATCAACACGGTGGTGGTATGGTATCCTACGGTCAATTTGTAATGAATAATGGCTGCGGTTGCCGGTAAAACGCTTGTGACCGATTGACCGAGTACCGAAATGGTTATCATAACCAAGAATACGCTATAGGCTATCTTTTTCATCTTGAAGAGAATTTATTAGTGAGATATGTGAATAGTATCAATGACTGGTGCGGGGACTTTCCAACAATACCCGGTGGCCCGCTTTGACAGTGACGACTACGGCCCTTATTTTTTTGCTTAGCAGACTTTTAGCCGTCTCGATTCCTGCGGCGGCGGCCTGTGCTCCCAGGGAAGGATCTAGAGAGGTAATTCCCATACCTCCGATGCCCTGGCTGATCCCGTCTTTGGTCACGTCCCGCGTGATGGCCCCCGGTACGAAGATCCCTTCCAGTCCGTCCAGGTCATAGACTTTTAAGGAAATCGGGTAAATTTCATTGTTATAAACCACACTGGTCAACTGTACGTGCAGTCGTTCGCTATTCACGGTGCAAGTGCCGTAGATGAAGTTATTAGCAGGTATCCGGTGACCGGCTACGAAAATGTCTTGTAGTAACCGAAGTTTGATGGTAGATCCGTTTTGTAGGGTTTGATTCTCCTGGACCTCGGCCTGGATCGTGGAAGAACGCCCATCCGTATCGATTTCCGGCTCCTGCTCCAATCCATAAAAGGCGTTTGGCCCGAATCCTTCGCCATTTTCGTAGCCGGTCTCCGTTTCTGCGGGGGCCTTTTCCGTGGTAGTCACGGTAAATACAGTTGGCCTCCCTACGGCGGTATCGGTGGCCAGCCGCTCCTTTACTCGTTCCGGATGCTGAATTTCTAGCACTTTGTCGAGTACCTTTTCTACTCGGATCAGGTTCGGATCGGTCGTCGTATCTGGCATTCGGGACTTTTCCAAGAGCCTTTCCAGCCGCGCCGTCTCCGGGTTGGTGGCAGGCAGACTTACCGGGACTTCGCTGGTGGTTGGAGGCTGCTTTTGACCGGTTCCTGATTGATTTAGGGCGGCATATAGTTTTTGCAGACGGTCATTGACCTTGTTAACATTGGGGTCGGCGCTCTCCCGTGGTACTGCCGGGGGCGTACCAACCGCTGACCGGATCGCGGGTCGATAATGAACCGGCTGATTACTTGCCGTTAGGGCCGGATCATAAAATCGTTTGCTATTGGGGTCTTTTTCCCATTCTTCTTTTTTCCTGGCAGAATCTTTGGCGGCTTCCATATAGATTTCCAGCTTATTTTTTTCCTTTACTGGCAGATCGGGTGATGGAAATTTGGGATTAAATGCGCTCTTCGTCGCTGGTTGTGTCGTTTCGGGAGTCTTTTTCTTCCCGATGTTAACAGCTCCCAGGATCAGCCCGGCTATTCCGATCAGGAATATGGGCAGCAGGATCATGACCTTTTGCTTTTTTGTTCTAACTGATGGTTGTGCCATAACTTTATTTTATCGTTTTTAGGGAATCTGGCAGACTGTCACTCGTCGCCCGCCATTGTTTATATTGTTGCAGGTAGTGTATATCAAGGGAGTCCGGTAAAAGCGGCTTTTGGGGAACCGTCATCGATTGGTGCGGCAAAAAGGAGGGCTTGGTCATTGTCCCAGAAAACGATCCATCGACTATCCAATACCCGGACAAAACACTCATGCTGGTACAGAAGATCCCTAAAACCCATTTCTTTTGCCGGATGCTTAACAGTCTTTCTTGTTTGCTAAGGACAGTGGCAAACCTCGCTTGCACCTGCCCGACCGCCTTATTGAGGATACCGGCCACTCTACCGGCGGTCTGGCTTTCCGGCTTGGGAGCTCGTCTCCATTTTCGAAATAGTTGAAACATGGCTATCGTTTTTGCAGGTTTATATCGTGATTGTCCAGGATCTTCCAGCGTTCGATCAGGAATCCGTGCGGGTTGTTGTCGCTGGCGATTGTCGTCCGGATAAATCCTTCAGTGACCAGTGAGCGGGTTGTGATTGTGGTAGGCCGGATTATTTTGAGTTTCCCGTAATACCTGAAATAGTAAGGCTGCTGGTCAATGTTGACCTGTATGCTGTCCGGCTCTTCCACCTGCTGGCTGATATTACCAGACTGTACGCCAGAATAGTAGCCGGTTTCATCCAGGTTGTCGTATTCCGTCTTAGCGGTGGCATCGGCTAAGTAGAGGGCCTTTGTCGTATGCGCTTTGATGACGGCATTATCCGGCTCCAGGCTGTAGAAATAGAAGTGAAACATTTTGACATGATCCCGGATCTCTACCGGTAGCTTTTCCCGGCGATCGGTGGCCAGCGCGTCCATCAGTTTGCCATTGGTGATGACATAGATCTTATTCTGGCCTGCCTTCAATACCTGGCTGGTCTTGTAAAGGGCATAGAGGCAAATGACGCTATTTGCTAAGAGGAACGCCAAAGAAAATAACCGGATATGCTTAAAAGCTGTGTCTATATTTTTAAATTGCTGGAACATGATAGGTTGTTGTTTACATGCTTAGAAATTCAGAAGAAACGGGGATGGTTGGACTATGATCCGGAAACTTTATCGCGCTGGTAGTCATTTCCGCCGCTGGTATTATTGTTGGCTGTCTTTTGCGCTTCGATGGCATTCTTTAACTCGTAATCAGGTGTAAACAATCCTCCTGCCCAGGATGCCGCACTTACGCTGCCACTTACCGCCCCACCTACCACGGTACTCGCCGTACTGCTGGCCGTATTGGTCACTTTTTGTACCAACACGTTCGAACCGTGGGCATGAACGATGTAGTTGGCTACCGAAGGCACCGTGAAATAGCCAATGATCCCGATGATCATAAATATCAAGTAGGCGGCGTCGGTGGACGTAAAAAAGGTATCCCCGCTCGTTTGCAACTGGCCCAGGTCTATTTGGAGCATGTTTTCCTGAATCTTTCCCAGAATTGCCCCGAAGAGATTCGCTACAGGCAGCCACAAGTAGATATTGATATAGCGGGCTAACCAGGTGGTCAGGCTATGCTGAAAACCGTCAAAAACGGATAAGCCGAATACCAGGGGACCTAAAATCGCTAAGACGATCAGGTGGAACGTGCGGATGGTGTCGATGCACAAGGAAGCTGCATAGTAGATGATCTGCAATAGCTGGGAGATCCACAATTTGATATAATACCGGATATTGAATTCGATTTTATCCAATGCAAAGGACATGTCATTACCGATGCTGGAAAAAAAGTTTTCATTGGAGGAAGATTGCCCGTTGTGCGTGTACGCGTACCATTTCTCCCGGTCTCCTTCCCCGGTGGGGCCTACCAGAGCTTTGTATTGGTCGGTGTTTTTTAGCGCATTTTCCCGCTGTGCTAGTAGCGTTTGCACGGCTTGATTGGAATTGGTGACCATTGCAGCGGTGGCCGTTACGGTAGGCTTAAGGATGCCGTTCATCAACCCCAATACGTTGGGAAATATGCCGATCAATATCGCCAGGACAAAGGGTCGGAACAAGGGGAAAAAATCAATCGCCTCAGCATTCGCGATATGCTTCCATACCCGATACCCGATATAAAAGGTAGCGGCAAATCCCGCAATTCCCCTGGCTACGGAAATTAGTTGCGCACAAAGGGGCATCATCTGGTCATAGACGTTTTCCAGGACCGTGTGCAGGCTTTGCACCTCGCTGGCCGTCGTCTGCGCCTGCACTCCGGAAGGGATCGCCAAGGCGACCATGACCGCAGACGTCAATAGACTTATCTTATTCATGTTCTATGGTTGAATGCCGTAGAGGCGTTGAAGGGATTGATTTTCTTGCACCGCTTTTTGCCGTTGGGCGGCGAGTAATCCCGTTTTGTTGTTGAAGTCGCGTAAAAATTCGAGTTTGTCCTCCATGTCCCTATAAATCCGGTCAATGGCGTTCATCCGCTCCGCATCACTAGCCCGCAACTGGTTGTCGGTAATCACCATCAGCAATTCATCGAGGTTTTGCAGCGAACGGTCAAACAAATTGTCATACACGCTTTGCAGGTAATTGATGTCGGAACTACTGAATAGCTTCAACCCTTTAAAATTCGACATGGCCGTTTTGTATTCGTTGACTAAGGTTTGCTGGCCATCAATAATGTCTACGATCCGGGCATATTTTTTCACCGTGGGGCTAACCGACAATAGTCCGTCTAGGAATAGCTGGTGCATGGAAAAATTGCCCTGTGCGATGTCCTTGATGGCATTATAGCCGGTGGTGAGTATCTTATACCCATCGTACATCTCGGTCAGGATCGACTTTAGCTCGCTCAGCTTTTCGATATCCAGGGCCAGCTCGGCCAGTTCCTGCGCCTGAGCCTGTGCCCGTTGTATTCCCATTGCCCCTAGCAACAATAGGGCTGCTAGTACGACTCTTTTTTTCATGTCAATACATTTTTTGAAGGTTCTGAACTTCCTGCAAGGCCTTTCGGCGCTGTAGCCCCTGTAGTTTTGCCTGATCCCCGAAGGCATGCAGAAATTCGTAGTGGTCGGTCATTCCTGCATAGAGTTGATCAATCCGGCTGAGCCGCTCCCCGTCCTTCATTTGGAGCTGTCCATCGGCTATCACGGTGGTTACCGCTGTGATGTCTTTCGCCACATCCGTCAGCAAAGCGGAAAACACGGTATAGAGGTAGCTGATTTCCTGGCTGGTAAACACCCCGGACTGCTGGAGCTGGTGGTAATAGGATTGGCAATCGGAGAGGATTTCTGCTTGCAGCGCGATCATGGCAGCAATTTTCGCTTCGCTTTTTATTTGGGGGTTTACACTCTTCAGGGAATTAAAGTAGTCCCTGTGCAGGTCAAACTCTCCGTGTTTGATGTCGTTGATCAAGGTCAGTCCCTTGTTTACCACGTCATACCCTTTTTTAAGGTCCATCAGATAGACTTCGTATTTGGCGATCTGTTCCAACATGACCGTTATCTTGTTCTGGCTAAACCCCCGGCTTACAACTAGGATCAGCCCCACAATCATCACTGTTTGTTTCATTTCTTTCTTTTTTACAGCCCATATAATTGCCGGACGGTATTTACTTCTTCCTGGTCTTTGGATCGTTGCAGGCTCAATTGCTTGTTTTGGTTGGTAAATCGTCGCAGGTCACTGATTTGTCGTTCAATCCCACCCGCGCTGCCGTTAATGAACTTCAGCCGCTCCGCATCCGACATAGAGACGGCAAAGGCTCCGATGATGCCTAGTATTTGATCCAGACTCTTGACACTTTCGTCGATGATGCCGGAATACACCGAATACATGTACTTGATCTCGCTGGCGTTAAAATGCTTGTCTTGTTGGACCAGGGCATAGGCTTGTTGGTATTCGGTGACCAATTGCTTTTGTTTGTCGATAATATCCGATACCCGCTTATAATAGGTGATAATATTCTTTACCTGCTTCAGTTCGTCAAAGTACTCCTGGTAGAGGTCTTTTTGTTTTTGCGTCCAATCGGCGATATCCTTTAGTTTCAATTGGGATAGTTCGTTTTCCACCTGTTTTTGGACGTTTTGCAGGTCGATGGTGGCGTTTTGTACCTTTTGAACGGCTATGTCAGCGGCCACAATAGCCGCTCTGATGGCTTCCAGGACAGCCTCGATGATTTGCGCCTGGCTGTGACTGGTGGGTGCTATCACGAAGCCCAGGCAAAGGACAAGCGCCATTCCCGATTTTTTAAGGTGTCGCATACTATTTGCTTTATCTGTTATTTATCTAATTGCCGCATGTGCGTAGCCAGCATGGCAATGCCTTTTTTAATGCTGCCGTATTTTTTTGCGTAGGCCTGCACCTTGATCTTTTCTTTTTCTTCGGTCGTATAGGCCAAATATTCCTCCAAGCTGACTTCTGTCCGGTAGACCTTACTGAGCTGCCCGCCCAGGCTGATAAACACTTCCTTGTACTTCCGGGCCGGATCGTTCGATTTGTTCATGGACAGGATGAGGGTCTTCTCCTTTTCGGTCAGTCCCAGCAAGTCCTGTATGTGCTGAAACTTGTTGATGTACTTGGTTTGGTCCAGCAGGATCTTGCAGTCGGAATTGTTGATGATGGCGTCTTTGATGATGGACGAGCTGATAATATCATCCACCTCCTGCGTGACGACAATGGCCTCCCCGAAGAATTTTCGGACCGTCTTAAAAAGGTACTTGATGTATTCTGCCATGCCCTGGCGCATGATCGCTTTCCACGCTTCCTCTATTAAGATTATCTTCCGGATGCCTTTGAGCTTGCGCATCTTGTTGATAAAGACTTCCATGATAATAATGGTGACTGTGGGAAACAATATGGGGTGATCCTTAATGGCGTCTAATTCGAATACAATCAGGGGCTGCGCCAACAAGTCCAGGTTCTTGCGGGCATTGAGCAGGTAGTCGTATTCGCCACCCTGGTAATAGGGTTTCAGGACATAGAGAAAATTATCAATGTCGAAATCTTTTTCTTTGATGCCTTCCTGGCGAAGCTTTACTAGGAAAATCTCTTTCAGGAATTCATAGAAGCTGTTGAAACAAGGGAAAAGGTCTGGGTGTCCTTTTACATAATCGAAGTATGCCTGCAAGGCATTCGACAGGGATACGTATTCCGATCGGGTAAAACTTTCGTCGTCTTTCTTCCAGAGGGCCAACAAGAGTGTTTTGATGGATTCTTTTTTCTCGGTGTCCAGTTCATCTTCCTGTATAAAGAACGGATTAAAGGCGATCGGCTCGGCCTCCGAATAGGTGAAATAATACCCATTTTCCAGTTCACACAGGCCCCGGTAGGAGTGGCCCACGTCTACGATGACGCAGTGCGCTCCCTGTTCCAGATAAGACCGCATCATATGATTGGTATAAAAGCTCTTGCCACTGCCCGATGGCCCCAAAATGAACTTATTGCGGTTGGTGCAAATGCCTTTGGCAATGGGTTCGTCCGAAATATCCACTTGTACCGGCAGCCCGGTAATGCGTTCTCCCAGACGGATGCCCACCGGGGATACCGAACTTCGGTAGCTGGTTTCCATGTTCAAAAAACAGGTGGCCTGTTCTGCGAAGGTGTCAAAGGTCTCTTCTGCCGGTAGCTCCGCTTCGTTGCCCGGCATCCCGGCCCAATAGATCTGGGCCGCGCTTGCCGTTTCCTGCCGGGTGCGGGCGTCCATTTGGGCCAGCGCCG